>Ga0207015_1036_pt1 | contig 50156 bp, 49 predicted proteins | sample Alteio_BWMinCont_53_FD_153486 | JGI IMG/M metagenome (GOLD analysis project Ga0207015, IMG submission 153486) | Enriched cells from forest soil in Barre Woods Harvard Forest LTER site, Petersham, Massachusetts, United States -... | ecosystem: Environmental > Terrestrial > Soil > Temperate forest >...
AAGCGGGATGACAATTTTCACTCAAATCGTGTGGTTGGGCGGGCTTTTTCTGGAGGGTGTCATCCTGATTCGGTCGATCCAAGGCAAATCGTTTGCAAAATATTCTTTATTCTATGTGTATATCGCGTCGGTATTAGTCACTTCGGCGGCGCTTTGGGTCATATATATCTATATCGCGAAACCTTCCGTGAATGTGGCGGTTTATTGGCCGGCACAATACATCACGCTCGCTTTAGGGTGCGGAGTAATTTTCGAAATATCCCGGCATGTGTTCGCCCATCGTGTGAGCTTGGATCGTTTGGCCCGTTGGACTATGCTGGCGACGTTTGGCCTGATTTTTTTGCTGGTCGCCGTCCATGCGTTCCTATTGCCGAAGTGGAATGTGGCTGCGAACACAGCGGATCTAGAAAGGGATTTGCGAGTAGCGCAAGCCATTGTGCTGATGACGATTATTTTCCTGACGGGATACTACCGCATCGAAATTGGCAAAAATGTCAGGGGAATGATTCTAGGTTTTGGAGTTTATGTGGGCGCTAGCGTTCTTTCCCTCACGGTACGCGTTTTCATCGGCCCTCGATTCAGCACGGCATGGCAAATTATTCAGAGTTCCGCCTACTTTGCGGCTCTTGCGATTTGGGCTGTGGCACTTTGGTCTTTCGAACCAGAACGTCCGTCAAAACCGCCGTCAGATTGCGATGACGAGTCCAGTGCTGGATATCAAGCGCTAGCGGATCAAACGCAGGAAATTCTTGTTTCCATCGGCGACCACCTGGATAAGCCGAGAACTAAATGATTCAGTTAACATTTTCGTTGCTGGTCGGTTTCGCTCTTCTAGTAATCCTCTATTTCTTTGTGCGCGGAGGCAAAGTTTCGGCTGAAGGGAGCGCACAACAGCTGCGGGAAGCGAGGCAAACGCTCGATTCATTGCAGTTTAGCTTATTACCGAACGATCTGGTGCATAGAATTTTTGCAAAAGAAGACCTGGAGTATGTTCGCAGAGCGGCGCCGTCGCAGGTTCAGTCACTCTTTCTTTCAGAACGCAAAGATATCTCGCTAGCCTGGGTGCGCCGGGTTCGCGGAGCAATTTTGGGGCTAATGCGGTTTCATCGAGGGCATGCACGGCTATACGCACAGCTTAATCTTTCAACCGAACTGCTTTTGGCGTTTAATTTCGTCCGTCTTCTGACGGTCTGCCGTCTTCTGGAGATTGCGTTGTATGTTCGCGGACCATACGCGGCTCCCGGAATGGTGCGAACAGTGGCTGTCGCGGCGGGAAAAGTATGCACGATTTCAGAAAAATCTCTGGTGTTTCTGAAGGCGAATCAAATCGATCCACTGAGAAACGATCCATCGCGCCACGGCGCATCGGTATAACGATCCATGGCCTTTTCCACGAACTATACGAATGTGGACCAAGCCGCGGACGATCTACGGCGGCGTTCGCTGGCGCACATGGCGGCTCCATTGGAACGCATGATCTATTTGGGGTCCACGCGCGATTACAATACCGGACTTTATTACCACGATGGCCTGGCGTCTCGCTTTTCCGAGATGGTGGCGTGCCAGGCTCTGGCGAATTGCCATCGCGAAGCGTACCAGCAGGTTTTGCAGTCTTCTATCGAGGATCTGGTTCGGCAGCTGGATTCTTACATTCAATCCACAAATTCCGCGCCCCGTGATTTCATTGCGGCGTGGAAGAACCTGCAACCGTACCGAGTTGCGGTTCCGGCGGAGACCGATCCGCTAGCAGCGGAATTTCTATGCTCCAACTTCAAGATCGCACTATCGATTTGGGAAGCTCATCAGCATGACCGTTCCCGGCAGCCACTAGACGCATCGCCACCGCAGTAACCTGCCCGATAATCTCCGCTTCCGTGGGGTAAGCAAATTGCCTCAGAGCGCATCCCGAAAGGGGATGGGGGATTAGCGTCAAATTGGAGTCGCGCGCTTCACACCAGGAGCATGCGTAGCCTTCGCGGAGCTCCACAAAATAGATCGGCCGATCAAGTTCAGTTCGCCATCCAGAAACCGCCACGCGCTTTCTGTGACTATCAATTTGGACGAATGAGCCTGGGCGCAAAAGCGGATCCATGGTGCGGTCCTGCATGCCGATAAACCCGTACTGGCAGTTGCGCACGTCCAATTTCTGAATCAGAGCAATGGGGACTTCACCCCAGACTTCCACCATGCGCGAAATCAGGCTGGTCGTCTCTACCTGAAAGCCGCGATCGAAGCGAACGGGGAAACGAATGGCGCGATCTCGGTCGGAAACTTCGATGGAAGCTAAGTGCGTGTTGTGAAGGGGCAAAGTGGAGTGATAACGGACAGTGTCTTCCAATTCCACTCCGAAGATGCTGAGAAGATCCACAAACTTAGCACGGTAGATCACGCTTAAGCTGAACAGCTTGTAGATGCTGGGAACCGAATCCTTATTTTCGAGCTGCGTAAGCCAGGCGTTCGAGATCGAGAATTCTTCGTTCTCGCGGTCTTCTGCGATTCGGCGGCTGAGCTCTTCCACTTCGCGAGTGGTAATGCCGAGACGATGCCGCAACTCTCTAAGGCGATCCCCAGGATGGACGAGCAGCGTCATAGCCTGTGCGTGAACTCTAGCTCGTTGAATGTCGATTTGTGATTGGCATTTAGGGCTGTGATATTGAGATTAAAGGTATCCGGGGGGTGAATCAACCTTTTTGATAAACTCGAACGAGTTTTTCGGCGGATTCTAAAAAATACGAATTGAGCTGTCCCTGCTTGCAATGATAAGCAACCTTCCGCTTTCGTCGAACGGGATGTATCCGCGCGGCAACATGAATCGCGACCGGTTCACTTTACGCGTCAACGCGAGTTGCAGCGCTGGCCGGACGCTGGTGACTGTGCCAATCTGGAACTAGCGTAGTACCCATTTTGGAACCAATTTGGGAGTCAACGAGGAGCGAGATTATGGGCGCATTCTCTGGTACCCCATCGAATCCAACCGGCGGAAGCGGACCCTATCCCCACAAGCGCGAGGTCCCGCGTTTCAGCCTCATTGCCACCGTCGTGCTTCGTGAGCCCGACAGTGACACCAAGATTTCCGGACGAATTTCCGAGCTTAGCCGCAAGGGGTGTTACGTGGACACCTTGATTACATTGCCCGAAGGCACGCTCCTCGAAGTCTGGATTTCCCGCGATCAAGGCGTCTTCGAATCAAAGGGCAAGATCGTTTACGTCCAAATGGGGATGGGCATGGGTGTCGCGTTCCTGGAAGTTGCCGCAGACCAATTGAAGATCCTCGATGCTTGGCTAGCTGAGCTTTCCGCCTAACACACCTGCAAGTCGACCTGCTATTTTTCGCGGTTCGCGATTTGGCATTTCGTTTGCTCACCTAAAAATTCGGATTCTTGGCAGCGTACGGTAAGATATATATGCCCAGCCCCGGGGGAGGGATGTTTGAACTTTAGCGCGAACACGCGACAGTTAGGTGACGTTACAGTGGTGGATGTGCGGGGCGGCTTCACAAACCCGGAAGGGGAAGCGGTTCATGAGTTGCTGCTGGATCTATTTCGAGAAGGGCGCACGAAAGTCTTGCTGAACTTTCGTGAAGTTTCTTATCTCGACAGTTCTGGGATCGGGCAACTCGTTCGCAGTCTGTACACCGCCAGAAATAATGGTGCGGAACTGCGGGCCGTGAATCTGAACGCGCGAGCGGCGGAAGTTTTGCGTTTGACCAATCTGCATCGGATATTCACAGACTTTCCTGATGAAGGATCCGCGATCAAAAGCTTCGTCTCTTAGCCTCTAAAATCCGAAATTTCCGAAATGAATTCAGCAGAATCCCGCTGCGCTGTTCATTTGTCTTGGTTCGTGCGGCTGGACCGGGCGCGGCTTCAAAAAAGACCCTGTACGGACGGTCAGTTTCCGATGTGAACAAACCTGAACCTTTTGGGCGTTGCTTAGGTTTCCGAATCGCGCCTACAGTAGTGATTCAGGATTGATTCCGCTCATCGCTGAGTGTGGACAAGGAGACATTCTATGTGGACAAAGCAGCCGCAAGCCGAAGTTCCCAGCTATTCCCCGTCACCGGTGCCGCCTTCTCAGGTGACGGCCGCTCCATCCCAGAGCACGAACTATGCGGCCCGGCCGAGCGCGCCGAGCGCACGGAGCGTGGCCTGCCTGGGCGAGACGATCGAGGTTAAGGGCAAAATTTCAGGCGAAGAGGATTTACAGGTTGACGGCAAGGTCGAAGGGCCGATCTCGCTGCAAGGCCAGCGCTTGACTGTGGGTCGTACCGGCAAACTCAATTCCGAAGTTATCGCGCGCGAAGTTGTGGTGTACGGCAACGTTCACGGCAATGTGCGAGCGAGCGACCGCGTGGAAATCAAGAAAGACGGATCGGTGACCGGCGACGTGATCACCGCGCGTATCAGCATCGAAGACGGCGCGTTCTTCAAGGGACGCATCGAGATCGAGCGCGGAAAACAAAACTCAACGACCTCGGAACGCGAGAGCGAGTTGGTTTCAGCGGGCGCGGCAGCAGACTAGGTTAGCTTTAACCCAGTCAATAATTTTTAAGTGTTTCGACAAGCCCGCGCGAGGAACGGCTATTCATTCTCGCGCGGGCTTTTGTATTGGTCGGGAAGGTCATCTTCGGGAACTTCGCGGGTCCTGATCTCGCCCTGATCGGCGTCCGGAGCGTTTTCCACTCCGCTCACATATTCGGCCTCGAGGGCCTGGCCTTCCTCTAGCAACTCTTCCACGCTCTCGGTATCGACGTCTTCATCGCGCGGCAGCCCTTGGATGTCCCCCGATTGCCCACCGGCCGCTGGACCCAAGCCACGCCGGCCTTGGGTTAGCATGCCGGAGTTCACCTCGCTGGTCATGCCCGCGGGGCCTGGAATGTTTCGACGAACAGAACTTTCCGAGCGAACGGATTTCTGTTTGCGGCTCGATTTCTTGGCTGCCGGTTTCTTTTTCAATACCTTCTTCTTCGAATTCTTGGAGCTCGGCTTCTTGGAAGCGGGCTTCTTGCGGCCTTTCTTTTTCGTGGGCATAAGAAGAAAAGTCTATCACCACCAAATCCAGCGAACAATGCGAGACTAGAACGAGAAGGGTGAGCCAAAGATGCCGAGAGTCTTGCGGCGGTGCTCAGCATCTAACAGGGAGCTCCGTAACTTTCATATTCTATGGCTAACGAAAAAACGCCCATCGCTGGAAGCAAGGTTGCGAAGAAGTTCGATTGGAAACTGCTGCCCGACGTGCTGGCACTGCTGAAACCACGGCGGGGAGTTATCGCGATAGGCTTCGTGCTGATGATCATCAACCGGTCGTCGGGACTGATCTTGCCAGCCTCCACGAAATACCTGGTGGACGATGTAATAAACAAAAGGCAAACCAATCTTTTGTTGCCGATCGTTGTTACCGTCGTTGCTGCGACGATTATTCAGGCTATTACGTCTTACTCGCTCACCCAGCTTCTTTCCAAATCATCGCAGCGAATGATCACCGAGCTTCGCATCAAAGTTCAAGCGCATGTGGGGCGTCTGCCCGTCTCGTTTTACGACGCGAACAAGACGGGCGTATTGGTTTCGCGCATCATGAGCGACGTGGAAGGCGTGCGGAACTTGATCGGCACCGGGCTAATCGAGTTTGCTGGCGGAATCTTGACCGCAGTATTCGCATTAATCGTGTTGCTGCGAATCAGCGTAAGCATGACCGCCGTGGCGTTTGCCGTTTTATTGATATTTGCTTTGGGACTGAATCGCGCGTTCAAGACAATTCGGCCGATTTTTCGCGCGCGCCCAAAAATTAATGCGGAAGTTACGGGTAGGTTGACGGAATCGTTGGGCGGCGTTCGCGTGGTGAAGGGGTATCACGCAGAAGCGCGTGAAGAAAAAGTGTTCGCGGCGGGCGTGCAAAGACTGTTGGATAACGTATTAAAAACGCTCACGGCTACATCCCTGATGGGCCTGGGCGCCACAAGCCTGATGGGCATGGTTAGTGCTTCGATTATGTTTCTCGGCGCGCGGCATATTCTGGCCGGGACCATGACGCTTGGCGTTTTCTTGGAATACACAATTTTCCTGGGATTGCTGGTTGCGCCAGTGTTTCAAATTGTGGGAATCGGGCCGCAAATCACCGAGGCGTTGGCCGGGCTGGAGCGGACGCGCGAAGTTCTGAACGAAAATCTTGAGGACGAAAGTCCGAATCGGACAGACCGGCTCGACCGCATTACGGGGCGCGTAGCGTTTGAAAATGTGAGCTTCTCGTATGACTCGGGAAAACCAGTGCTGCATGAGATCAGTTTCGAGTCGGAGCCTGGAACGGTGACCGCGCTTGTAGGCCCCTCCGGCGCGGGAAAATCAACGATTATTGGCTTGATCGCTGCGTTTTACACGCCGACAAGCGGGCGCGTCCTGGTGGATGGACATGATTTATCGCGCGTGCGTCTGGATTCCTATCGCTCGCAACTGGGAGTTGTGTTGCAGGAAACCTTTCTGTTCGATGGCACCATTCGCGAAAATGTGGCGTTCTCGCGCCCAGAATCCAGCGAAGAGGAAATTATGGCGGCGTGCCGCATCGCACGCGTGGATGAATTTGCGGACGCGTTTGAGAAAAAATACGACACCATCGTCGGCGAACGCGGCGTGAAACTTTCAGGTGGCCAGCGGCAACGTGTTTCTATCGCGCGCGCAATCCTGGCGGATCCTCGCATCTTGATTCTCGACGAGGCTACCTCCAGCTTGGATTCCGAATCCGAGGCGTTCATTCAAGAAGGGCTGCGCTACCTGATGCGCGGACGAACCACGTTTGTGATCGCGCATCGTCTCTCCACCGTGCGCCGCAGCGATCAGATACTGGTAATCGAAGCGGGCCGGATCATCGAACGCGGTACGCACGCTTCGCTCTACGCCGCGGGCGGGCGCTATTACGATCTCTACACCAAGCAGCACGGCGTGGAATCCAATTTGTTTCTCGCGCCGGGAGAAGGCGGTTCGGATTCGAAGGATGAGCGAGACTCGGAGACCCAACCCCCATCGAGCGCCAGCGATTCCGCTCTACCCGAAGCCATTCGCTTAATACGCGGCCAGAACTAGTGTTTGTTTTCGGAAGAACCAATAAAAAGACTTGCCTTTATTTTGATTTCCAACCAGCCGGCGGGGAACTGATCGGCCAAAACTCGGGGGCCGGTCTCAGAAATTCAATGGCCACTTGTGCCAGACCGGCGTGCTCACGTCCCATATAGGAGACGCGTCCTTCGCGCTCGTCCCAATTTTGGGGATTCATGAGCGTGACTTTCTGGCCTATTGCCACCTTTGTTCCCAACATCACTAGCGCGCCGTGCGCGCTTACCGTGACGGTAAAAGTTTCCTCTTGAAACGGCCGGTTGTCCGCGGACTCACCGCGAATCGCGACGGGAACGTCCGCGAGTACACGTTCACTTCTTCTATTTTCCGGCTGCGCCATTTGCTGTCTTCCCCCCTTGTAAGGCAGGCCCAGGAAAATGCCCCGCCTACTATTGTCCAAAATTAATTAAAGTTGGGAAAAACGATTCATTGAGTATCCGTGGAGTAAACCTGCGGTGGGCCTGAACCAAGCGCAAGTCTGCGGAGCGGAACGGAAACTCCGAGTCAGCTTTACCCAGGAAATGTGCGGAGATAGATGGTGCTCGAGGAGGGAATCGAACCCACACGGCCTTGCGGCCACCGGATTTTGAGTCCGGCGCGTCTGCCAGTTCCGCCACTCGAGCTGCAAAAGGCTCGCTGTGCAGGTTAGCATGTAGGCACGCTAACGCTCAAGCTCTCAACTCCCCTTAGTTTTGCATACCTCAGCCTTCGGTTATAACTCGAGTTGCTATAATCCTTATAAGCGCGAGGAGCCATCCTGCTAGAACGTACGGTACGGAAGATGGGAAGTTCGCTCGGTGTGGTGCTTCCTCAGGAAGCAATTAACCGCCTGGCCGCAACCCAGGCCGACCGCCTTTTGCTCCGGGAGGGTCCGAGCAATACCTACCAACTAACGCGGTATAAGCCGGCCTTTGAAAAGAAGATGAAAAAGATCGCCGATATTATTCGGCGGTACCGTGGCGCGTTGCGTACGCTTGCCAAGTGAGAAGCCTAGCGAGTGTCAATCGGGGTTTCGTGTTCGCTTGGAGAGGAAATTGGCCGGCGGCGGCGCGGATCGAGAAAGCTGTGCGTAAATTCTGCGACGGTGATTCCTAGCTGGCCCCATAGACGGCGCTTCAGTGTGCGGTAACTTTGCGAGCCGCTGAAAATGTCGCGAACCAAGTCGCGAAATGCGGGGGAGTAGTTCAGCAACTGCACCATGCGCGTGGTAATGGCGCCGCCAACAAAGTTTCCGCGGAAGACTTTTTTAGCGATGTTGGCGGCGAATTCCAAGTCCGCTGAAAATGCCGCGCGTAATCGTTCGGGATATTCCTGCGGCGCGCCTTGCGCCAACGCATGTGCGAGCAAATCTCCCGAGCGTAGCGCGTAGTAAAGCCCTTCGCCGGTAATAGGGTCAACCGTGGCGGCAGCATCGCCAGCCATGGCCCAATTGTTCCCGACAATACGGCGCCCCCTGATCGTTTTGGCTTGCGGCGATGGCAAAACGTGGCTGTATAGCTGTGCTCCCGCCGTGGGAATCTTTTCTTCCACCACGAAAGCATCCAGATGCCGGCGCAACTGTTGGCTGGTGGTTTGTCCCATGCGTGCGCAAATTCCGACAGACAAATGATCGGCGCGAGGAAACGACCACAAATATCCTTCGAATTCTTTCAGGAACTTTATCTTGATGATGTTTTCTTCGGTGGGAACGAAATAGCCAAGCGTCATCTCAAGATCGTCGGCGCCCAGGGCCGTAGTGTCGGGCAAAAGCTGATTGCGCGCGCCCGACGCCAGCACCACAAAATCGGAGACTCGCTCTTCGCCCTCAACCATCAAACGAACACGCTCGCCGTTGGTATTCACGTTCGTCACACGCGAACAAACGGCGGTGCATCCAGCGGCAACAGCGCGATCGAGCAGTAATCCGTTCAAGACCTTGCGCGCATAAATAACGATTGGGTGGTTCATCTCGAAACGCGCGCGATGCCCGCGGCTTGAAATCAGCTCCGCGGTCCGTATGATTTTCTTGGGATAAGGTGAATCGAGAAGGAAAGGATACGTTTCGATCGCTTTATGCGTCAGCCCGCCGCCGCACGGTTTTTCCCAGGCCAAGCGCTCATCGAAAATCGTAACTTTGAAACCACAGCTAGCCAGCCGCTCTCCACATAGAGCTCCAGCAGGGCCTCCGCCGACGATGGCAATGTCTTTCATCTAAGAACTTTATTATGGCTTAATCACGTCAGCGGAAAAACAGCAGCCACGAACCATGCCACGAGTATAGCACTAAATAATATGGCAGCCGCGGCGGAGCCGGTTCGCTTGCGCAGAGCGTCCGCTCCGAGCCTTTGCGCAATAGAAAAGAGTGCAAGAAAAACGGCCAGCAAAGGAATCAAAACTTGCCCGCTACGCAGCTCGTAGTAGGCAAGCGTGCAGGCGAGAAAGATTTCGAGCCTGAGCACTAGAAATACCGCGAATCGCAGCGCGCGACGTTTGCCGCTCTGCAGTGGACCGAGGGCAAGCTCCTCTGCGCCGCAGAAAATAAGTGTAATAGGAAGAATCGCCGCGAAACGCATCCAACGCGGTCCGTTCAGCCAAGCATCGGCGAGTTGCCAATTCAGCCATGCACCCAGTGACAAAAAGACGGCCAATGCAAAAATGGCCGCGATGGTCGAACTCCAAGCCCTCGGCGGCCAAATCTCCTTGATTAGATCGCGATTGAAAAACAGCAGAACCAGACCAACGATCAGTAGAACGGATAAGAAATAGTCCGCCGCATAGATATGCAGAAATTTCAGCGGAATGCCGAGAGTGAGCGCGAGGACTCCAGCCAGCGCGGCAACCGCTACTTCCGCCAAGGAAAGCGCGTAGGGCGGATGATCTACGAGCGGCTCTCGGCGCGGGGGGCCAGCGGCTGACGCTAGCAGCGTTGCGCAGAACGGAAATAACAGCAGGATACCGATCAAGCCGAGCACCGAGCCAGCCAATCGGTGACGTCCTTTATTGGCGACCGCGTAAGGGGCTAGGTCCAGATTCAGCGCCAGCGTCTCGGGCGGAATTTCCGGAAACAAACACTGCATAATCCAACGCTCAGATTGATGCGCCACATTGCGGTCCATGATCAAGCTGGTGTGCGTGCCGCCCGTCACATAACGCAAATCGAAGGCGCGCTTCTGCGCGAAATCTTCGGGCCGAGCGCGAGTTCCCCCGGACGCATGCAGCAGCGCCCGCGCTGCACGATGCAAGATTGCGAGTTCATATTGCCCGCTGAAGACCAGCAGATTCGAAGGCATGCGCTGCGGCAAAACCATGGGCGCCGGAGAAAGCGCGATCGTACCGCTCACCGGGATGTGATCGGCCATTCCAATGGCAATGGCGCCGCCCATCGAATGTCCTACAACGATTGTGTTCGAGGGATCGATTTTGCCCCTGCGGCTTAATGATTCCACAGCTGCCGTCGCACACTCTGCCGCTTTCGCGAAAGAAAAAGCATCCGTGTCATCACCGTGGCCCGCTAGATCGAGCGAATAGACTTGCAAACCGTGGCCGGCAAACTCGGATGCGAGATAGATCATGATTCGCCGGTTGGCAGAGAGTCCGTGCAGCACGATAACCGTGCCGGGCGGCTCGTTGGTGATGCGCGGGTTGAGTATCGTTGCGGGGGTGTGGCAGCCGCCCGTTTCGATCACGATTTGTTGTTCGGGCAACTCGCCGCTGCGAACCCATTTCGTTCCAAGGACGAGGAAAACAATGCCGGTGACGGCCAGCGCAATTTCCCACCACTTGAGCTTAAAACTTTTCATTTTTTGGCTCTCGGTGCTGTATCCGCGGCCGTTGAAGGGAGCATGATAGAATTAAACGTTTGCTGATTTTCTCGATTTTGCAAATCGGAGCACGGTCTTGCCGGTAATTTCTCAAAGCGAGTTGATTCTCCAACGGGGTGAGTGGAAACGCAACGGAAAGCGGGTTGTGTGCGTCCCGGGGGTCTTTGATTTGTTGCACCCTGGGCATATTCGTTTGCTCGAACAGGCGCGAGCTCTGGGCCACGTTCTGGTGGTTGCGATTCAAAGCGATGCACTGGCGCGGGAGCAAAAAGGCCCCAGCCGTCCGATTACACCCCTTGCAGAACGCGCGGAAATTGTTGCGGCGTTTCAAGCGGTTGACGCCGTGGTGGAACTCAGCGAGGACCGGAGTTCCAACGGTTTCATGGAAAAATTCGCGCCCGACGTTGTGGTACAGGGTAGCAGCGCTAGCGCCGGGAAAGCTGGTAAGGCGCAACAAGTTCCCGCCGCCGTCCCAGGAATGAACGTAATCCAGATTCCATCAGAGCCCGGCCATTCAACCTCTCGCCTGATCGAGCGCATCAAACAACTTCGCGCATGATTCTGTCTCTGGTTTCCGAAATTCTCTCCCGCGTTGCGCGGAATCCTGAAATGGACCAAGCGCTGGATACACTTCGGCGCAGCAAGGGCGAAGTCCATCTAGCCGGCCTCACCGATCCTGCGAAAGCATTTGTGTCCGCGGTCGCTACTGCCCAACTTGGACGTCCCACGATTTTAATCGTGGAATCCAATCAGCGCGCCGAAATGATGCTCGAGCCGGTGCGTTGGTTTTATCGCGCTGTGACGCGCAAACCGGGGCGGCGGGTCGCGCATTTGCCCGCGTACGACGTGTTGCCTTACGAATCCCGTTCGCCGCACGCTGAAATTTCAGAGGACCGCGCCGTTGCGCTCTGGAGATTCGCGTTGAGCGAAGCGGATTTGCTGATCGCCCCGGCGCAGGCTGCGGTCTGGCGTCTGCGCGAGCCGGAATTTTACGGAGAGCTAGCGTTGACCATAGCGCGCGATCAATCCATCGAGCACGAAGCGCTCCTTAATTTTCTTTCCAGCGCGGGCTATGACAAACAGGTGACCTGCGAGATGCCCGGCCAGTTCGCGGTGCGAGGCGGCATCATCGACATTTTTTCGCCGGAAGCTCCGCAGCCTGTTCGCGTGGAACTGCTTGGCGACGCCATCGAATCCATCCGCGCGTTTGATCCCAATACCCAACGTTCCACGAATCCTGTGGAGCGTGCCATGCTGATGCCTCTCACGGAATTCCCGCGCCAGGCTGAGGTTCTCGAACGCTTGCGCGTGCGCTCCAGTTCTGACCGCGAAGATGATTCTCCGCCTGCAGGTTTCTATCCCGGTTGGGAGTTTCGAGAAGTTTTGCGCGAAGAGCGCAAATCGACTATTTTCGACCTAGGTCCCGATCCGCTCGTGATCGAAGACGAGCCATCGCTTATCGCCGACTGCCTGGAGAAATATCGAAAACAGCTGCAAGGATCGTTTGATGAGTCTGACGATCCGCTGGCCGAGCCGCCCAGCGCGTATCTTTTGAGCGATGAAGAATGGACGCACGCGTTGCAACGCCTGCCTCGCCTCGCAATCGAACATCTCGCCATCGCGCGCGAAAGCGATGCGGCCAGAGGACACGCGCTTCGCACGCAGCCGACAACGCGGTATCACGGCGATGTGGCCGCTTTCGTGGCCGAAGTTCGCGGGCGCATTGCAGGTGGCGAACAAGTGCTGGTGTCAGGCGCTAGCACGGGAGAACTAGAGCGACTTGCCGATATTTGCCACGAATTTGAAGTGCCCTATCGGATGGGCGAGCTGGACGAAAACACCACAGTGGCGCGGCTGGCAGAGGAAGGCTCCGGCGCGCCCGGCCCGGCCATGGTGTTGGTGCGAGCTCCCATTGAAGAAGGCGTCGTATTCGTTGACGCCAAGCTTGCCCTATTCGGGAATGGCGACCTGTTTGAAACTGTTGCGCCATCTTCAAAGCAACGCGCGCGCTCGCGTCCAAAAACGGCGAGCTTCTTCAGCAATTTTTCCGACCTGAAGCCGGGTGACTACGTGGTGCACATCGACCACGGCATCGGCCAATTCGAAGGCCTGCGCCAGGTCGCCGTCGAAGGCGCCACGGGCGAATTCATGCTGCTGCGTTATGCGGGTGACGCCAAACTTTACGTTCCCCTGGCGCGCCTTGACCTGGTTCAGAAATATCAGTCGCTGGGCGGAGTCGAACCCGTTCTCGACCGCCTCGGAACTACAGTTTGGGAAGCGCGCAAAACGCGCGTGCGCAAATCCGTCACGGATATGGCGGACCAGCTTTTAAAACTTTACGCCGAGCGCAAAACCGCCCCGGGCCACGCGTTTCCGGCGGACACGAATTGGACGCGCGAATTCGAGGACGCGTTTGAGTTTGACGAAACACAGGACCAGCTGCGCGCTATCGCGGACGTAAAGCGCGACATGGAGTCGCCGCTTCCGATGGACCGCCTACTTTGTGGCGATGTTGGCTACGGGAAAACGGAGGTAGCCATGCGCGCAGCATTCAAGGCCATTGCGGATTCAAAACAAGTGGCCGTACTGGCGCCCACTACGGTGCTTGCTTTCCAGCATTATCAAACCTTTAAGCGCCGCTTCTCCGCCTTTCCGGTGCGAGTGGAAATGCTCAGCCGCTTCCGCACGGAGAAAGAACAGAAAAAAGTGTTGGAGGAGATGGAAGGTGGCAAAGTTGACATCCTGATTGGCACGCATCGGCTGCTCTCGCACGACGTGAAATTTCAGGACCTCGGCTTGTTGGTGGTGGACGAAGAGCAGCGTTTCGGCGTGGCACACAAAGAGCGTTTGAAGGAGTTGCGCAAAAATGTGGACGTGCTGACCATGTCGGCCACGCCGATTCCGCGCACGCTGCACATGTCTCTGGTAGGCTTGCGCGACATGAGCGTGATCGAAACGCCCCCGAAGGACCGCCTCGCGATCCAAACTACTGTCGCGCCTTTCAGCGAGACACTGATTCAACGCGTGGTAGAAGAAGAGATCGCGCGCGAAGGTCAGGTATTCTTCATTCACAATCGCGTGGAATCCATTGACACGCTGGCAGCACTCGTCAAGCGACTGGTTCCCAAGGCGCGTGTGGTAGTTGGCCATGGCCAAATGCGCGAGACGGAACTGGAAAAAGTGATGTTGAAATTCGTGCGCGACGAAGCAGACGTGCTTGTTTCTACTACCATCGTTGAGAACGGCTTGGATATTCCGCGCGCCAACACCATTGTGATCGATCGCGCAGACTGCTTCGGCTTATCTGAGCTGTACCAGCTTCGCGGCCGCGTGGGACGTTCAAATCAGCGGGCCTATGCGTATCTGCTGGTGCCTCCGGACACTGCGCTAACGTCTATCGCGCGCCAGCGATTGGCCGCTCTGAAAGAGTTCAGTGACTTAGGCGCCGGATTTCGTATCGCTGCACTCGACCTCGAACTGCGAGGCGCGGGAAATCTGCTCGGCAGGGAACAGCACGGCCACATCGAAGCCGTTGGATTCGACATGTATTGCCAGATGATGGAGCGCGCGGTGGCCGAACGAAAAGGCGAGGCCGTCGCCGTCGAGCGTCGGGCCGCACTCAACCTGGGGCAGGAAATACGCATCCCACCTGAGTACATCGAGAATGAGAACTTGCGTCTGCGAATTTATAAGCGCATCGCCAGCGTCACGTCCGATGAGGAGCGCGAAGAAGTTCGCCGGGAACTAAACGATCGGTTCGGGCCGCCGCCGCCGTCGGTCGATAATCTTTTGGACTATGCGGTGCTGAAAGCGCTTGCTGAACGGCTAATGGTGGCATCGGTAGATCATCGCGGGGACCAGGTAGCCATAAAATTCTATGAGGACACGCCCTTGGGCCCGGAGAAACTGGTCAAACTGATTCGTAAGCGCAAGGGGATGCGACTGGATCCCTCGGGAGTCTTGTGGTTTGAGTGGAAAGGTGAAAAGGGTGGGCCCACGGGCGCCACTAGAAACGTATTGCTACAACTGGAAGCGTAGAGATAAAATTCAGTTTAGAGTGAATCCTATGAAAATCTGGAAGGTGTTTCCGGTGCAGCTTTCTGCCGGGATTATTGTGTTGGCCGCATTAACCCTAGTTGTGCCTCCGCAGGTTCATGCGCAGTCCTCCAAGGGCACTGTGATCGAAGAGATCGTGGCGCGCGTTAATAATGATGCAATCACGCTTTCGGATGTGCAGAAGGCTGACCAAGCTTTGCACGAAGAGATCGCCCACGACTGTCAAGGCTGCTCCCCTGAAAAGATGGAGGAGATCTACAAAGACAAGCAAAAGGACTTGTTGCGTGACTTGATCGACCAGGCGCTTCTGGTGGAACGCGCCAAGGACATGGGCATCAGCGTAGAAACGGACGTGATCAAGCGTCTCGACGAAATTCGCAAGCAGAACAACATGGGCAGCATGGAAGAGCTGGAAAAGGCAGTGGAATCCCAAGGCCTTGGTTGGGAGGATTTCAAATCTCAGATTCGCAATACTCTCTTAACCCAGGAAGTGATTCGCCGCGAAGTCGGCTCGCACATCAGCATCCCGACTGACGCTGTGAAGAAATATTACGACGAACACCAAAAGGACTTCATTCGTCCCGAGCAGATTGTACTTTCGGAAATATTTCTGAGCACGGAAGGCAAGAGCCCGGAGGAAATGTCTTCCGTTGAAAAGAAGGCGGAAGATTTGCGCAATCGCGTGGTGAAGGGCGAAGACTTCAACGAAATTGCCAAGCACTTCTCCGAAGGCAGCACGGCGAAGGACGGTGGCGAACTTGGCACCTTCGAACACGGCCAGCTCTCCAAGCAGCTCGAAGACATCGTGTTCAAAATGGATAAGGGCCAGATGACGGATGTGATTCAAACTAAAACCGGTTTTGAAGTCCTCAAAGTGGAAGCCCATTTCGAAGCCGGCTTGCAGCCTCTTGATAAAGTGGAAAACGAAATCATGAATCGCATTTACGGGCAAAAAATGCAGCCGACCATGCGCGAATACCTCGGGCAACTGCGCGAACAAAGCTATGTGATGGTCAAGCCAGGTTATACCGATAGCGCCGCTGTTCCGGGCGCAAGCGTGATTCAGGAAGTGGCGCCCACCCCCGACGCCGCTGACGCAAAAAAGGCCAAGAAAAAGATTACGAAGCCTAAAGTCAACGGACAGTGAAAACACACTTCATTTGTGATTTGCAGGACGGCCAGGGAGTTGCCACGCTTTTTCTCGTGCGCGAGAAAGAAGTACGCACCTCGTCTCGTTCCGGAAAATCCTGGCTCGAGCTGGACCTCGTGGACCGCACCGGAAGAATCTCCGCGAAAATGTGGGATAACTTCGCGGTCATAGCCGTCACTTTCGAACGTGACGACGTGGTGCACGTCCGCGGTCGCGTGAAACTTTACAACGGCCAGAAGGAATTGATGTTGGAGCAGATCATTCCGGCCGTCGAGCGCGATTACGACCTCGCAGATTTTCTGGCGCACACGAAGTACGACGTAGAGAAACTGTATGTGGATTTGCGTGCCGCCATCGCGGCGATGAAAAATCCATGGCTCAAGCGGCTGCTTACCAGCGTTGTGGAAGATCCTGAAATTTCGCCGAAGCTGAAGCGGGCGCCTGCCGCGATGACTATGCATCACGCCTTTATCGGTGGGTTGCTGGAACACGTCGTGAGCCTGATCGGCTTGGCCCGCGGTGTGGCCGATCATTACAAAGAACTCGACGCCGACCTGCTTCTTGCTGGTATTGTCCTGCACGATATCGGAAAAATTGACGAGCTTTGTTACGGACGCGGCATTGATTACACCACGCAAGGGCGCCTGCTGGGCCATATCACCATCGGAGCCGCGCTGGTTCGGGAAAAAATCCGCGCCATTCCGAATTTTCCTGCGGAGCTGGCCTTGCTGGTGGAACATTTAATTCTGAGCCATCACGGCTCGTACGAATTCGGCTCGCCGTCGCTGCCGCAGACGCGCGAGGCGGTGGCCCTGCATTTTCTAGATGACCTGGATTCAAAAATGGGCGCCATCCGAGCGACGCTTGATTCGTCTGAAGGGAATGCTGATTGGACTGCGCGTAATCCGTCGCTGCGACGTTCACTACTGCGCACCGAAAAGTTTTACACAGGCGACGATCCAAAAGCTTGCTCTGATGCGAATGTGGAGTATGATGCCGCCAGGTCGGGGGAGGCTTCGCAAGGCAGTCCGGAACAGCCGTCAGCGAAGCCTGCGCAAGGCGCAGTGGCGCGAAATGCGGCGGCTTTGGGTGATCAGGGCGGAACGTCGCCTCAAACCACTTTTACCGGGTTCCATCCGCCTTCGGCTCCCGACAAGAAGAATAACGAGTCCTCATAAATGAACCAGGTAAAAACGCCGTCGCCACGCCATGCGCTTTTGGACTTGGCGCCTCTCGAGCTTGATTGCCTGAATATGTTGTGGCCCATGGGAGAAGGCACCGTCCGCGAGATTCGCGACGCGCTGGCTCCGCGCAGGCCGCGGGCTTACACCACGATCATGACGATCATGGATCGTCTGGCTCGAAAGGGAATCGTCGAGCGGCGCAAAACCGGGCGCGCGTACATTTACAAGCCGAACCTGACAGCCGAAGACGCGCGGGCGCACGCTCTTGCACAAGTGATCGACAGCTTTTTCGGCGGGTCGAAGGAATTGGTAATCGCCCATCTTGACGATGGATCGCCAAACGCGACAACACACGTCGGGCCAAAGGTCAATGCTGCTGATTCCGTAGCTCCAGCGAGCGCCTCCGCGGCAGCTGCCGGGGCAGGTTCGGGTGGAAGCGCTCGTCCGGCGGGCAATTCCTCTCTCAAATAGGCGGCGTTATGTTCCCCTCTGAACTCACAATTCGAGACCGCGCTATTCGGCCTGCAACAATTCTGGCGCCCATGGCCGGAGTTACCGACACAGTTTTCCGTCGAGTGATTCGCTCGCTGGGCGGCTGCGGGTTGATCATGACGGAATTTACAAGCGCCGAAGGCTTGACGCGAAATTCCGAGCGCACCCTGCATTATTTATATTTCGGCGAAGACGAACATCCGATCGCCGCGCAAATTTTCGGCTCCGACCCTGACGTAATGGCTTCCGCCGCCGCGCTCACGCAGGAACTCGGCTTCGATCAGGTGGACATCAACCTCGGTTGCCCAGTGAAAAAAGTTGTGAAGTGCGGCGGCTCCGGCCTTTTGCGCGATTTACCGCACCTCGAAAAATTGCTTGGTAAGGTTCGTGCTGCCGTAACGATTCCGCTGACGATCAAAATTCGCTCCGGCTGGGACGAAAGCAATATCGTTGCAGTGGACGTCGCGCGCATGGCCGAACGAATTGGCGTCGAGGCGATCGCCATTCATCCGCGCACGCGCATGCAGGGTTACGCGGGCTCCGCTGATTGGTCGGTGATTCGCGCGGTGAAACAGGCTGTGCGCATGCCGGTGATCGGCAATGGAGATATTCACACGCCGCAGGACGCGGTTCGCATGATCCATGAGACCGCCTGCGATGCGGTGATGATCGGGCGCGCGGCTTCCTCGAATCCGTGGATTTTCCGCCAGATTCAGGACTACATTGCAACAGGGCGTTACGACGAGCCTACCGAGCTGGACCGGTATCAGCTGCTCTCTAGCTATTTTCGCAGTTTGATTGCGGCAGAGATGCCCGATGCGGTCGGCAAGATGAAACAATTCGCGAGCTTGTTTACGCACGGCGTGCGGAATGGCGCCGAACTGCGCTACGCGGTGCATCACTCGCACGGCACGGCAGAAATTCTGGATAGCGTTGATTCCTTCTTCGCTCGCAGCACTGCTTCTTCTGCGGACTAGTTTTAACCGATCCCACCAGCGCAACGGATGTCCTGCAGAAACGTGTCCATACTCATTCGTCTCTGGTAACAAGAAGCTGCTTGTAAGCCTCGCGTCGTGTCAGCCCGCGCTCGCGAGCGGCTTGTTTAAGCGCGGCTTTGCGATCCACGCCGTGCTCTTTGACGATCTCATCAATTCGCCGAGCAATCGGCATCGCGCGACTCGCGTTTTCGGGGGAAGACTCGGTGCGCGCGGCTGCATCCGGGGGACCAATCAGCAGTGTGATTTCGCCGCGCGGCGCTTTGGCGCGTACACCGGTGAGCAAATCTTCCAGGTGACCTCGCAGAAATTCCTCATACATTTTTGTGACTTCCCGCGCAATTACCGCAGGCCGGTTTCCTAAAATCTCAAGCGCGTCTTCCAGAGTTTCCAGCAACCGGTGCGGAGCTTCGTAAAGAACGATCGTGCGCGGCTCGTTTATCAGGGCCCGTATCGCTTTTCGCCGTTCGGATTGCCGCGCAGGCAAAAAACCGATGAAGGTGAATTCTTCAATGGCCATTCCCGATGCTGCCAGCGCGGCAACGAACGCGGAAGGGCCCGGCACCGGCACCACGTCGATGCCGTGCCGCAGACACAGACTTACCAAACGATGTCCAGGATCGGAGATGGCGGGCGTGCCGGCGTCGCTCACCAGCGCGATCTTGGCGCCCTGCTCCAGGTCGATCACAAGTTCCGCCGCGCGTGTGATTTCATTGTGCTCGTGATAACTCACAAGCTTCTTCTTGAGATCGAAGTGTGAAAGCAACTTCATCGTCTGGCGCGTATCTTCGCAGGCGATCACGTCCGCTTCTTTCAGGATACGCAGCGCCCTTAAAGAAATGTCCTCGAGGTTTCCGATTGGCGTGGCCACTACGTACAGGCATCCTGCCCCCGGTTCTTCACTCTTTATTTTTGTCATCGATGCGTCACGGACTCGCGAAGAATCGCAACACGGCAGTCTAACATATAGGCGAAGCCCTCCTCCCGCCGCACAGCGCCTGCAGGCATGCTATTATTTTAGGTTCGCGGACAGCGCAGGGAGTTTTCATTGCCTTTATACGAGTATAAGTGCGAGAAGTGCGGCCACCAATTTGAAAAAATCGAAGGCCACAACGCTTCCACCACGAAGAAGTGTCCCAAGTGCGGAGCGAAGGCTCAGCGCATGCTTTCGGCGGCGGCCATTCAGTTCAAGGGATCCGGCTGGTACGTGACGGACTATGCCAAGAAAAGTGGCTCTCCTGCCTCTGGTGAAAAATCTTCGGATGGCAATTCCTCTTCCTCGTCCGAAAAGTCCGGCGATACAAAATCCTCGGATTCAAAGAGCGGCGATTCGAAATCGGGAGATTCCAAGTCCAGCGACTCTAGTTCCAGCGATTCCAAATCGTCCGAATCGAAATCGAGCAGCGCAAGAAGCTCTTCCGAGAAGGGAAGTAAGAAGAAAAGGTAAACGAATTGCAGGTTTTACAGCTTTAGCTCACGCAAATATTGCCGAAAATCTGGCCCCAGCTTCGGATTTTTCAGCGCAAACTCCACGGTAGCCTTTAAGAAGCCAAGCTTGTCGCCGGCGTCGTGAGTTTTTCCCTCGTAAATATGCGCCCAGAGTCCAGGGCCTTTCGCCAATTCCTTCAACGCGTCGGTAAGCTGAATTTCACCACCTGCTCCGGCTTCCAATGTTTCCAAATATTCAAAAATCTCGGGCGGCAACACGTAGCGCCCGGTCACGCCCAGGTTCGACGGTGCCTTGTCCGCAGGAGGCTTTTCCACCAGATCGTTCACGCGCAGCAACTGGTCTCCCCAACGCGGCTGATTCCCGTGAGTTGCCGCGACAATTCCATAAAGGTGCACGCGAGCTTTCTCGACTTCTTCCACTGCGATAGCACCCTGGCCGGTCGCGTCCCAGATGTCCATCAGCGAGCGCGTAGCCGGAACCGCACCATCCATAATTACGTCGCCCAGCAGAACGGCAAACGGTTCGTCGCCCACAAGTTCGCGAGCACAAAATACGGCGTGACCCAATCCTTGCGCTTCGCTTTGCCGTGTATAGCTGAAATGCAAACCGCCGCTGATCTCGCGCACCATATCGGCCTGGTGCGACTTGCCCTTCTCTTCGAGAAAGCGTTCAAGCTCGGGCGCCGAGTCGAAATGATCTTCAATGGCGTTCTTGCGCCGTCCGGTGACAAAAATGATGCTTTCGATTCCCGACGCGATGCATTCCTCCACCGCATATTGAATCAGTGGCTTATCCACCACCGGCAACATTTCTTTGGGCTGCGCCTTCGTAGCCGGAAGGAATCGTGTGCCTAGGCCAGCTACCGGCAGCACTGCTTTGCGTACGCGTTTTCGTTCAGAGCTCATGCTTACTATTCTTAGCTATTCCCGTTGCAAAAGGGAAGAAGGAACACATGAAGAATTAATACTTTTTGGGCGTATTGTTCTACAGGTGAATGTAAGTCGGCGTACAAAACCGCAGTGGTGCGCATGCTAACATATGAGTAGAGACTGTTCGGCTGGCCAAACGCGTGAAGGCACACAAAAATCTGATTCTCGGCATTGAGTCCTCTTGCGACGAGACGGCTGCAGCGGTTGTGGCCGATGGCCGCAGTGTGCTCTCGAACATCGTCGCGTCGCAAATCGCGATTCATCGCGATTTCGGCGGAGTCGTGCCGGAGCTTGCTTCTCGCGAACATCTTCGCCAGATCGTCCCGGTAGTGCGCGAAGCCCTTAAACAAGCGGGGATCTTGCTCTCCGATCTTGACGCCATCGCAGTCACGCGTGGTCCCGGACTTATTGGCGCGCTACTGGTTGGTGTGACCTACGGCAAAGTTCTCGCCCTTGCGCTGGACAAACCGCTCATCGCCGTGAATCATCTGGAGGGCCACGTCCACGCCGTTCTGCTGGAAGCAGCCACCACAGACCGGCAGCCGGTATTCCCGGCACTGTGCTTGATCGTATCCGGCGGCCACACGGTGTTGTATGGCGTGGAGTGTGCATGGAAGAATGGCACCAGCCATTTCTCATACTCGCGAATAGGCGGCACGCGTGACGATGCCGCGGGCGAAGCCTACGACAAAGTGGCCCGGATGCTTGCGCTGGGCTATCCAGGCGGCCCGATTATCGATCGACTAGCCGAGCACGGTAATCCGAAGGCTATGCGCTTCGGCGCGCCGCAGATGAAAGGGAACACTTACGATTTTAGTTTCAGCGGAATTAAGACTGCCGTGCTTTACCATCTGCGCAAGCATCCTGAATTTCAGCCGGAAATCGTCGCACGGGAGCAAGCTCTCGCGCATGGCGAACGCTCGGCCGAAGCTTTGCGCCATCTTTCCAGGCCTGCCACACTGGATCTGCTAGCGAGTTTTCAGCGTGCGGTCGTTGAAGATCTCGTCACTCGCACGCTCGCCGCCGCTTCGCATCAGGGTGTCCGCTCGATTTTCGTTTCCGGTGGAGTGGCTGCGAATCGCGAGCTACGCACAACCTTTGAATCCCAGGCAAAGCGCGATGGCCTACAAGTTTTCTTCCCCAGTCGCGCACTTTCCACTGACAACGCCGCGATGATTGCTGCCGCCGGCTATCCGCGTTTTATGGAAGGACAACACGAAGATTGCACGCTCGACCCCGTAGCGAATCTCCCACTGGCGTGATACCCGATCACTGGCTAAGTTGCCCGCGAGGAATTTTAAAAGTTAAAGCAAGGTAGGTTCGTAGATATAAGCCATCCCGTGTTGCGTGGCAGCGTAGGCTTTAGCGCCGTCACTACTCCATCTCAAGTTCACGACACCGTCAGCGGCATACTCGTCTAACACTTCCATGCGATTCATATCCACCAGAAACAAGCGTCCCTTGGCCGAGTTTTTCAACCACGAGCTGTAGCAGATGCACAGCGGAAGATGAGGATGGCAAACGCACAGTTCCGCGCCGAACGGCAACGGCTCAAAATTCAACGTCTCGGCTGCCAGGCCGTACGCCTGACCCGCCGCGCAATAAACAATTTTCTTTCCATCGTGCGTCCAACAAAGATCGGTGATGTGCCCTTGCGCCTGAAAAGCGTTTTTCTTTTTTAGCGTGGGCACCGCAAGCAGCGCGATGGAATCGTCCGCCCAGTCGCCGTGAATTTCCACCACGCTGGCGAGCGTTTTTTCGTCCGGACTAAACACCGTGCGCCCGTAACCAGCGAATGCACCATCCTCGCCGAACTCCGCTTCGTAAGTTTGCCGTTCGAGCCAGCCAGGCACGCTAAGTTCGCTGGTGGGCTGGCCGTAAAGCGGCCCGCCGGGTGACATTCCATCGTCGCGAACCCGCCAAAGCCGCAGGCAGGCTTGCTTGCCTCCCGAACACGCCTCGGCGAAATATTTTTCGGTCCCAGACCATGCCAGGTGCTTCGGGACAATCCCGAATTCTCCAAAAGTGCCTAAAAACATTTTTCCGTGTAAATCGAAAGAATGCAGGGCCGCTTGCCAACCGGCCCAGGCCGCCACCAGAAAACGCGTGGTAGGCGACCACGCAAACGCAGCCGCTAAATCCTGCGAGCCAACGGCCGTCTCGTTCGGCACCGAGAGAGCCAGCATGGGAGTGCTCAGTTCCACGTCGTAAACCACCACGCGCTGGCCGAAATCTCCTGTGCGATATTGTCCGCCGCGCTGAAATTCCCGTGAGATGAAACACACGTGGCCCAATCCGGAAATTGCGAGAGCGGAGCTATAACCGGTGAATATCTTTTTGACGACCCAGTTGGAGTCTCGAGTTAAATCGCGCAGTCCACGCGCAACCAGCGCGGCAGAGCGGACCACCAGCGCTCGCTGGCCTGCAGGAACGATTGACCCGGCACCTGCTTTTTCTCGCGTTTCCATCACAGTCCCGTTTCAGCGTTGAAATTCAAATTTCCAGCCGGCGTTTGGCCTGCGCGATCTGCTCTTCCACTTTTTTGACCATTTCTTTCAAGACGTCCCGCCCATGCCTTCGCGCCTCATCGAGCCGCGATTTCAGCTGATACAGGTCCGAACGCAGAAGATCCTGCATTTCCGCTTCGATTTCGGAAAGACGTCCGCGCGCTTGGCTGATCCTTCTGATTACTCGGACCAGTTCCGATCCCGCGCCTTCGCCTTGAACGGCTTCGGGACTGCATTCGTACTCGGTCAAAATTCTGATGAGCTTCGATTCGTCTCCGCGTTCGTAGGCTTCGTTCGCTTCGGCCATCAATTGCTGGCGTTTATTACGGTCCTCGCGGTCCGAAGTTAGATCCGGATGAACGCGCTTGGCCACTTCGCGATAAAGCCGTTTCATTTCAGGAGAGGATTCGAACGCTACCGGCTCTTCGTTGCAATTTTCTCCGGCTGTCGATTTTGTTTCGCTGGCGGCAGCCCGCGCCGCGCGCGCATTTTGTTGCAGCCTCTCAACGCCGGGATGTTCCTTGGCCATCCGCTCGGCGATCTGCGCTTTCAACTCATCGAGTTCCGCGTAGCGCACTCCGACAAAATGAAGATAGCGCCGTTCAAACGCCCCTAGCTCCGCACGTAGGTTTGCAGAACGCAGTTCGCGCTCAGCCAACTCGACTTCGAGCGTAGCCTGTTCCTCGCGCTTGCTCGCGAGCTCCCGCTCTTCCGGCTTTACGGTTTTGATATGCGTCTTCAACGTCATAAAGCTGGCCTCCGGCCGTTCGTAACTGCCGATGCGCCATTCCGAGCGATTCTCCGCGCGCTTGCTGGCTCAAAGCGTTCCCCTAATTCTAATGCCCGAAACGCGGTCGCGGCTGTCTTCCGTAAAGAGGGTTTCCATAATCTGAAATATGTCTTTTGACACATTGGCTTGGAGACCTCCATCGGTCGTCTGGTCTTCTCTCGCTGCCAAGAAGCCAATTTGGTTGATGGCAACCTCCGGTGCCGCCGTCTGCAAGTCTTGTGGACCCCAGGCGCTGAATTACAATGATTTCGGGGCGAATTGAGTTCGAGGAGGAAATATGAAAGAAACACCGCAGCAATACACCCAGCGCATAGTGAGTCACCTACAAGGACAGGAACCTCTAAAGATCCAAGCTGCCACGCCCAAGAAACTCCAGCGCCTGCTGAGTCGCGCGACCTCATCAAAATTGCGAAAGAGGCCGGCGCCGGACCAATGGTCCATCGCGGAAATTGTTGCTCATCTGGCCGACACGGAAATCGCTGGGGGATGGCGAATGCGTCTTATTCTAGGCGCTCCAGGGTGTGCCGTAAGCGCGTTTGACCAGGACGCATGGGTCACCGCGCTTCACTATGAAAAGCGCGATCCCCGAAAGGCGTTAGAACAATTCCGCGTTCTGCGTGAGGCCAATCTCGCCCTGCTGAAGACCTTGACGCCGGAGCAGTGGAAACATTCCGGCACGCACTCCGAGCGCGGGGTTGAAACGATTGAGCACATGGCGCGGATGTTCGCAGGGCACGACTTGAACCACATCGCGCAGATCGAACAAATTCTCGCGACAAAAAAGTGATTCGTTTCGTTCGGCGAGCCTTTTAAAGAGAAGGAAGTGTTCGCAGTTTTCTGAAGGGCGAAGCCAGTTAGCTATGCGGCGGAGCTTGCGGGCGCTGCGCGGGGCGAAGTCAACTGAACGATTAGAAACTCCATCAGCGCGCGCGGATTTGGATTAGAGGATTTCAACTGGCTATCGGCTTCCGCTAGCGCCACCAGACCCGCGAGCAGATCTTTCTTCGGTATGCGGTGCGCTTGCCGTACGGCCGTTTCCGCCGCCACTGGATTCATCCCGAGCGCCCGCGCCGCCTGAAGACCACTCGTGCCGCTAGGCAAATCGCGAGCTTCAATCAGCTTGCGATACATCCAGGTAATCCCACCGACCAATCCGATGGGCTCCTCGCCTTCGCGCAGCAGGTTATCGAGGAACGCCAGCGCCGAATCGCGCCTGCGAGTGGCCAACATATCGGCCAATTGCCAGACGGTGTTCTTCCGCGCCGCCACCACCAGCTCTTCCACATGGGTCGTCGTGATGCGTGGGCCCTTCCCGACGTAAGTGGCAAGTTTCTCGATTTCAATGCGCATACGCGACGGCTCGCTGTTCAGAATATCCGCGAGCAGAACAGCGGCGTCGCGCTCGATTTCCGCGCCACAATCGGTCGCCATCTGCGTCGCGAGCGAAGCCGCCGATTCGCCGCCGATTGTCAACTCGACGAAAAGGGCATGCTCCGCCAGCAATTTGGAATATTTCTGACGCCGATCCATAGTGGCAGCTTCGAATAGCAGGAGCGAAAAAGGCGCGGGAGATTCGAAATACTTGCCGAGCGCCTCCACAATTTCTTGGCGAGTCTTTTCGCCGAGTTTTTCGAGCGATTCCACGCCTTCCACGATGATTACTTGCCGATTCGCGAGCATGGGCATGGTTTGCGCGCGCTGGAGCACTTCGTCCCAACCGCTGTCTTGCACCGATATACGAGCCAGCGCCCACTCGCGCGCTGCTTCCGGCACGCACGCTTCGATAATTTTGCTGCGGCACATCTCGCGAAGATACGAATCGGTTCCCAGCAGGACGATTGCCGCCACGGGTTTCCCAGTGCTTAGCCGCGCAACCAGTTTGTCCGCGGAAATATCAGGCATTAGAAATTCTCCACTACGTTCGAAACAAGCTGCGCTGCGAAATCTTTCGCCATGCGTTCAAGCGCGGGATTTTGCTCCTCGAAAAAACTCTGCACGTCAGTGGATATTTGGTATTGGTCGCGAAACACCACATCGTCGTTTTTGTATACCACTTTCTCCGTCTTGGTATCGACCAATTGCACTTTCGTGTGCACTTGCACCAGCATCGTGGTCACCTGACCCGTCGTCGCGTTGAACAGCATCGGGTCCGTCTCGATAGAGATTACTTCCCCGTGCAGTACAGCATCAGCGTCGGCCGGATTCTGAATGATTCTGTACTTTGTGCGTTGAATGAATTGCCGGATCACGGCCTCGGTAAGGCGCTGCTCAATCCGGTAACGCGTCGTGTCATTTTTGAATGCAGGTATCGCGATCGTTTTCCAATCGGAAGGCAGGTTTCCGGCGTGCCCGACGACGTGATAGCCGCAACCTGAAGCAAAAAACGTAGCGAACAATAAAATTAGCAAGAATGACGTTCGTCGCAAAGTTTCAATTGTATGCAGCCGGTTCTTCAAACAGTTCCTCCGCAATTTGAACCGCATTCGTCGCCGCAAGCCGCAGATTATCCACAGCGCCCCAAATCCAAACGCCATTCGCAATGCTGCGGTCCGCTTCTATTCGCGCGATTTGAATCTCACTTTCGCCGGCGACGCTAACATTGTTAGGAGCAGGGTCATCCCGAGCGGCGACCTTTATCCCTAGATTTCGAAACGCGCCCTCAAGTTGCTCCGGCTTTTGCGCCGAACCAAATTCCGCGTAGGCGGCAAACGCATATCCGTAAAACACAGGCGCCTGTATCAATTGAATTGCGGGAACAGATGCGCGTCCTGCCAGGTAACTAGCCACATCACGAGCAATCGCCGCGCGCAAATCTTTCAGCGCTGGTTTGCATTCTTCGCCGTAGCCGGCCAGCAAATTAAACGCAACCTGCGCATCAAAAATTGTTTGCTCGATAGGCTTGAAAGAAAGCAAATTCGTGGTCTGACTTTCAAGCTCGTCCACGCCCGCCTGGTCGCGCTCGGAGACCGGAGGGAACAGCATCACCACAATCCGCACAGGCGAAAAACGTTGAAGGCCGGCCGCCAGCGCACTCGTGATAATCGTGCCGGGAGGCGGAGAAGAATAGGGCGCCGGCTTCCCCGGCTCGATTCCAGTCGCAGCGCGCCGCGGAAGGACAGACTCCAGCGCCGGAATCCAAGTGACCGCGTTCCCCGAAGCGGCGATCGCTCCGGTCATGTCGATCACTTGCGCGCCGGAACGCTGCGCTGGTCGCCAATTGCGTTCTGCGTCTTGCGCGCTCCCGGCAAAGAAAGCAAATCCGGCGCGCTCGAAACTGTCCTCATCGAGCGCTCGTATAAATGTGGGCTCGCCGCCGGCCTCCGTCAGAGTCCCAGCGAGGATCGGTTCGTCGAGCAGGACGATTTCACCGGCAGGGAAGTTGCGATTTTCCAGGACAAGTTTCAGTTCTTTGCCGCGCAGAGAGGAGGCGCCCACAATCGCAACACGACTCGATTTTGCAGCGCCGCCTGCCATGCTTTAAGCGGTCCGCGAGGCGGTACGGTGTCGAACGAAGCGTATAAGCTGCATGATCGGCCCATGCGCGGTGTACCCAGCGGTGAGCGCAAACAAGGTAGGTCCGGAAAATTTCACAGCGGCACCGACGATCAGCGCCAGTAGAATCACCGCGAGCGAAGGGCGCCGCCGCGTCCATTGAATATCCTTGAAACTGTAAAATCGCATCGAGCTCGACATTAAAACGCCGAGTCCAACCAACAATGCGAGCCACAGAATCGACCAACGAACATCCGAAATCGGCAACCCTTCGCGCAAATGCACGGTCGAAGCAATCATTCCCGCCGCCGCAGGAGTCGGCATGCCCACGAAATATCTATTCCCGCCCGGCGCCATCCCCTGAATGTTGAACCGTGCAAGTCTCCAGGCGCAGCAGGCCACAAAGAAAAATCCCATCAGCCAGCCAAGTTGAGTAAGGTGCAGGGAATCGGAAGCATTCGCGGCTGCAAGCGCGCGCACGCCCCAGGCATAGGCCAGCACCGCCGGAGCAATGCCGAAGCTCACCACGTCAGCGAGAGAATCGAATTCGCGTCCAAAAGCGCTTTCCGTTCCCATCGAGCGCGCGATGCGCCCATCCATTGCGTCGAATGCGTAAGCGATTCCAATGGCGATGGCTGCGTTGTCGAAATCCGCAAAGCGGCCATCCAACGTGGCCAATACGGCGTAGTAACCACACAGAAGATTTGCCACTGTAAGTGCGCTGGGAAGGATATATATGCCGCGCCGCAAGCGGTGATTACGGAGCGGTCGCCGCGGTTCTTCTTCGTTTCCGACAGGATCTATGTCGTTGAATTCCATTTCGCCAGTATGCTCTCGCCGCCTTTTACTTTTTGACCGCGCTGCACTACCACCGCACTTTCCATGGGCAGCCAGACGTCCACGCGCGAGCCGAACCGTATCAGCCCGATGCGATCGCCGCGCGCCACACTTTCGCTTTCGCGCTTCCAGCATATCACGCGACGCGCAATCGCTCCGGCGATTTGTTTGAATACCAAACGGCCCCCGGGCGTCTCTACTGTAATAATATTCTGTTCATTTTCCACCGACGCCGCCGAGCGCATCGCCGCATAAAACTTGCCGGGCTGATACACCACACTGGCAATTCTTCCGGCCACCGGCGAGCGTTGTACGTGCACGTCCCATATAGCCAGAAAAATACTGATGCGATGGCCCATCACGCCGCCGAGCAATTCATCCACGATTTGCACCACGTGTCCATCCGCTGGTGAAACCACCGCCGCAGGATCGGACGGAATCTTGCGCTCCGGATCGCGGAAAAAATAAAATACGAAAAGTCCGAGACAAATCAGTATCGCCGCGACAATTTTCCAACCGGGAATCAGACACAACCCGCCCACGATCAGCGGAGGCAGCGCAAATTTATACGCGTCTTTTACCATCAGCGAGAGGGAAACCCTTGCCTGTGAATGAGAAATGGTCCAATCAATTTAGATGCACGAATATTGTACGACAGAAGTTAAAGTGCTGCTGGGCCCTGGTTATAAACGAACGCCGCGCTCTGAACTCAGTAGTGTGCCTGGTTCTGGTGCATTTGCTGCTGCCTCGCACTCTGATTATGACGGTGGCGCGCCACGATCAGCTCCATTTGATCTTTCAAATAGAGCTTCATTTTTTTGAGGGAAACTTCAAGTGCGAGGTCTTCTGAGTTCCAGTAACTTTGTCCTACGAGTTGTTCGAGCTGGCATTCACAGCGGGAGTGTTCTTCGGCGAGTCTTCTGAATTCCTGGTCAGTTTCTAACAGCCTTTGCCGGATATCGTGCGTCGTAATCGGCATCCTTTCCCTCCAGGTTGGAAAGAGCATTCACATGTCGTTAACAATTAACACAATTCCAGCTCCAAACCAATAGGATAAAAGTGGGAGTACCCGCGGCACTGTGGATATCCTCGAAACGCCGCGTAATGGAGAAACCGGCGTTATGGAAGTTTGGCGCTCAGTAACAGCGCATCTTCGATGGGAGAATTGTAATAACGCGAACGCCGGCCCACCGTCTGGAAATTGTGGTGTTCGTAAAAATGGAGCGCTGCGGCATTCGAAGAGCGAACTTCCAATATCGCGTGCGTAGCCTCGAAAGTCTTTGCCCACGCAAGAGCTGCTTGCAGCAGGATGGCGCCAATACCACGCTCACGCAGTTCGGGTGAAACCGCGAAATTTAGGATCTCGATCTCATGCGCGATTTTTCGTGCAACGATAAATCCGGCAACACTGCCTTCTTCCTCAACCACCCAACCGGCCATCTCTCCGCGTGCGACTCGGTTGTAGTCCCAGGTCGTCCACTGCGCGATTTCCGGACAAGCCGCCTGAATTGCCAGAATGCGTTTAACATCGGCGTCTTCAATTGGGCGGCTGCGCAAAATGTTTACTGCCTTTTGGCGTACGCTTGTGCGTCCGTGCGTCGAACGTAATTTGCATCGAGCGTAAGCGCGTCTGAAACTTGGCCACGCTGTGCGCGCATAAAACCAAGCTGCCCGATCAGCGGCGCGAGCACACTAGAGACGCGTTCAACGTGCGGCACGGGTAGATGTTCCTTCTCCATTCGAGACAGCGCGTCTGCGAATACTTCAGGCGTCGGCGAAATAATCGCAAATTCCGAACTGCCCGGCCGCTCCGCAATCGTTCGCAAAAATTCCTCCGGACGCAGGACGCACTCATCGCCTTCGAGCGCTAATAAATCCTTCCCTCGGCGATACACTCCAAAATAAACTTCACCGCGGCGCGCATCGAACGCAGGTACCAGGACGGCCGCAGCCGAATTAGACTGTGCGGCAATCGCTTCCAGCACACTCACGCCCACCACCGGCTTGTTGTAAACCTCCGCCCATCCTTTTGCCGCAACAAGTCCAACGCGCAGGCCCGTAAACGATCCCGGCCCCGCGCTAACCGCGAACAAATCGAATTGCTCGAGCTTCAGCGAAAGCTCTCGCAGCAGGAATTCCAGGTGGCGAAACATCCGCGAAGAGTAGGTTTCTTCGCCCAAAGTTGAGACTAATCCGACGAGTTTTTCATGGCGAAGAACGGCCAGACTACCGGCGGTTGAGGAGGTGTCTAAAGCTAGAATCAGCACAGCACCATTATAGGGCAATTGGGGGGCCAAACCCGTGAAAATTAAGCCTTTTCCGGCCTCTTTATCCTTTGCGATATTGCTGGATTCGCTTGACGCCGTGCCCGCTTCTGCCTAAGATTTCAACATGCCCTTCGGGGGGGCCGTCCACCTATGGAATTCAAGCTTGGTGAAAAGGTTGTGTATCCGAACCATGGTGTAGGGATTATCGAACAGATTAGTTACGGTTACTTAAATGGAAGATCGGAGCGATATTACATGCTGAAAATCGCTTCGAGCGGTTTGAAAGTAATGGTTCCGCAGTCCAACGTCGATTGCGTTGGATTGCGCCCGATCATCCGCAACACACAAGCAGCCGCTGTCCTTGGATTCCTTGAAAAGGGCCGTTCGGCTTCGCACCATGACTGGAAGCATCGCTTCAAGGAAAATTCGGATCGCATGCGCACTGGTTCACTGATGGAAGTGGCCGCCGTTTTGAAAGGCCTCGTCGCCCTCAGCCGCACCAAGCCGCTTTCTTTCCGTGAAAAGAAGATGCTCGAACGCGCAAAGTATCTTCTCATCAGCGAACTCGCCACCGTGCGCAACACCTCTGAGCAGGCGGTCGAAGTAAACATCGTCCGCGCACTCGCCAAAGCTAAATTGCAAATGCCGGAGACAGCACCCATTCCGGAGTAAGTTTCAGAAATTCTCTCTCCTGTCGCAAGGGCACGACCTACAAAGGTTGTGCCTTTTCTTTGGTACGCCCAAACGCGAACGGTTTCGTCCGTTTATCTTTTGCAAGGCCGCGCAGTGTTTTGTTTCCATTCCCTTGGAGAGACTCGAATCCATATGATCGATCACTTTCCGAGGTCGGCGCACACACCTCGAAACTGTTGGCCCTGAAGGAAAAGAGCGAAGTCCCGCCCTTTCTCGCACGACTCCATCAGTAAGATCGATCACTTTCCGAGGTCAAGGTAAACACCACAAACCTGCCATCCCTAGCGGAGTCCCGCGTGCTTTTGCTTTCCCCTGGTTTTCAGGGGCGCGGGACGTAGTTCGAGGGATCTGCTGTTTCTTTCATTTAACGGCGAGTACAAACGCAAAAAAAAAGGGCGCCCCAAAACCTCGGAGCACCCAATCTCAGCCAATTAATGTACTGCGGCTTAAGCCTTCTTCTTGTTCTTCAACGCATTCAACGCCAGCGTCAAACGCGACTTGTACCGGTTCGCTGTATTCTCCGAAAGCGTCCTCTTGCGAATCGCTTTGTCTACTTCTGAAAAAGTCGCTGAAGCCAACTTCTCCGCGCCCGCTACGTCCCCTGACGTCAACGCTGCGCGCATCCGCCGGATAGCCGTTCGTACTCGCGTGCGATTCATGCGATTGATGGCCTGCCTAGTCTCGGCCTGCCGAATATTCTTCAATACCGACTTCGTCTTCTTCTTATGCTTTACCGCCCCACCCTGAGCCATTCATTACTCCTTAGCAGTTTATTTCGAATTATCGAGAATATCCGACCCCCGGCCCAGTGTCAATTTGCATCCTTCAACGCGAATCCGCGGCATGTTAGGATTCACAAAGGGGAACCCTCATGCCCGTCATCGACACGAATAGCCTGAAAGTCATCGAACGCCTGCCGGGTTGGCGCGGACGCTATTTTCACTCACCAAACATGACCATCGCGCATTACGACTTCAAACGCGGCGCCACTATTCACGAGCATTTCCATCTGCAGGAAGAGGTTTACGAAGTGATCGAGGGCGAACTGGAGATAACCATCGACGGCGCAGCTCAAATCGCGCGCCCGGGTTTAGTAGCAATCGTTCCCAGTAACATCCCACATTCGATCAAAGCCCTGACCGACGGCCGCGCGATTATCGTGGACTACCCGTTAAGACGCGAATTCGACTAACAGCGACAGTCTCCAGCGCCTATCCGCTCCACGTTTACATTGACACTTTTCGTCTGCGCCTTTAGGCTATGCGCGATTGCTGGGGACGCCCGCTCTTCGTCTGCCGTTCCCGCTGACCACATGAAGCGCGAAGAAATTCTGAAGCTCCTCGAACTAGTAGGCGCAGTCCGCACCGGCCATTTCGAGCTTTCCAGCGGACGCCACAGCGGCACCTACATCCAGTGCGCGCTGGTCCTGGAGCATCCCGAACACGCCGAACAACTCGGCCGCGCTCTCGCCGATCTTTTCAGAGATCTTTCGGTTGCTTGCGTAGTTTCTCCGGCGCTGGGCGGAATCCTTGCTGGTTACGAAGTAGCGCGCGCCCTCGGCGTTCGCTCGCTCTTCGTCGAACGTGACCGTTCCGGTCAAATGGCCCTGCGCCGCGGCTTCGAGATCAACCCCGGCGAGCGCGTCCTGGTAATCGAAGATGTCTGGACCACTGGCGGGTCAACCCGTGAAGCTATCGGCGTGGTCGAAGAAGAAGGCGGCCTGGTGGTAGCCGCCGGGGCTTTGATTGACCGCAGCGGCGGCCGTCTTGAACTGAACGTCCCTTCGCGAGCTCTGCTTGAAATGGAAGTCCCCAGCTTCGAACCCGACGAGTGTCCCCTTTGCCGCGCCGGCGGCACGCCCACACGCCCCGGCTCGCGCTACCTGCGGGCCCGATCGTAGTTCCGGCTTCCGGAAACCAATTTCACTAGTAAGAGCCGCTGCGTCGTCAGACATCCCGCTGTTCCGCTGAAGCTACGCTGGGTCGCTTGCGCATGCGATAATCCTTAGTACGCATGCGCAACATCAAGCTCACGATCGCCTACGACGGCGCCGCCTTTCACGGCTGGCAGTTTCAGCCTGGCTTGGCAACGATCCAGGGCGCCATTAATGACGCAGCGCGCAAAATCACGGAAGAGAACGTCGTTGTGCACGGAGCGAGCCGCACGGACGCTGGCGTTCACGCGCTCGGACAGGCCGCCCACTTCAAGACCGCTTCGAATCTGGCAGCCCCCGAACTTCAACGCGCTCTAAACGCTCTGCTGCCTCCGGCGATCCGCATCGTCGAGTGCCAAGAAGTGGGACACGATTTTCACGCACGCTGGCTGGCGCAGGGAAAAACGTATCGCTTTCGAATCTATCGCGGCCGCGTTCTTCCTCCCTTCGATTTTGGCCGCGCTTATCATTATCCAGGGCCACTCGATGAAGCCGCGATGTCCGCCGCGGCGCGCCTCTTTGAAGGCGAACACGATTTCACGACATTTGCCGCATCCTCAGGCTCCGACGACGTGGACGGCGAACGCGACATGCTGCGTCTAATTTATTCTTCTGAAATCGCGCGCCCGCCTGAAGCCGACGAAATCCATTATGTGGTTCACGGCCGCTCGTTCCTACGCTACATGGTGCGGAAAATTGTTGGCACGCTGCTGGAAGTTGGCCGAGGGCGTCTCGCGCCGGAAGACATTCCACAAATTTTTGAATTGCGCGACCGTTCGCGTTCAGGCCCCACCGTGCCGCCCGAGGGCCTCTATCTTGTCGCACTCGATTATCCCGACCCCACGGACTCGCTTGCTTCCTCCGCTGCGCGCCGCCGCGCTTTACAAACCTAGCGGAGACCTTTCTGCGCAAGGGGATTGGCGTCATAGCGACAGCCAAATCAGGTACAATCGCGAAAAGATGGCCGTAACTCCACAGTCGCTGCCGATGCCCGTCGCTTCCGACCGAACTTTTGTCGATTCGATCGATCCAGCCACGAACGAAGTAATTGCGCGCTACCCGGCCACGAGTCTCGACGATCTCCCGGCAATTATTGAACGCGCCCGTAACGCCCAAAAAGAATGGTCTGCGCGATCGCTAGCTCATCGCTGCGCAGCGTTGCTCCGCCTTCGCGACGCGATTTATTCTCGCCGCGACGACGTCGCGAGCGTCATCTCGCGCGAAACCGGCAAGCCTCGCGTTGAAGCCATTCTTTCCGAAGTCCTCCTCGCGCTCGATACCACAGACTTCCTGGCGCGTCAGGCGCCTGCTTGGCTTCGTCCCGAGCGCGTTCCGCATCACAATCTCGCGCTGCGAGCAAAATCAGGTTGGACGGAATTTCATCCACACGGAGTCGTCGCAGTCATTTCGCCCTGGAACTATCCGTTCGCCATTCCGGTCGCGCAAATTGTTCCGGCGCTCGTCGCGGGCAACGCTGTTTTGTTGAAACCGTCTGAGCTGACTCCTGGAACGGGCGCGCTCATCGGCGAACTGATCGAACAAGCGAGATTTCCGATTGATCTCGTGCAAGTCCTGCAAGGAGCCGGAGACCTCGGTGCAGCCATCATGGACGTGGGTCCCGATAAAGTGTTTTTCACCGGCAGCATGAGCTCTGGCCGTCGTATCGCCGAGTCATGCGGACGAAAACTGATCCCGTCCGTGCTCGAATTAGGCGGGAAGGACGCGATGATCGTTCTCGCCGACGCCAATCTCGAAACCGCGTCCAGCGCCGCCGTCTGGGGCGGCTTTACAAATTGTGGACAGGCATGCCTCTCGGTCGAACGTATTTATGTGGAACAAGATGTCGCCGAACAATTCATCCAACTCTGCGTAGAAAAAACAAAAAAGCTCCGCTTAGGCCCGGCCTCGGATCGCAACGCTGAACTCGGCCCCATGATTCGCCTGCGCCAGCTCGAAAAAGTCGAGCAGCAATTGCGCGAAGCCGTCGAACGCGGCGCCGAAATTCTCACCGGTGGGAATCGTCGCTCAGACCTCGGACCAAATTTCCTCGAGCCCACAGTTGTCACTCGCGTGAACCACTCTATACAACTCATGCGCGACGAAACCTTCGGCCCGGTAATCGCGATACAAGCTGTTGCCTCGGCGGAAGAAGCCATCGCCCTAGCGAACGATTCGCCCTTCGGACTGAGCGCCAGCGTGTGGACCGCGGATTCGCGTCACGGCGCCGAAATTGCATCGCGGGTTCGTGCAGGCTCGGTAATGGTCAACGACGTCGCCAGCTATTACGGCGCCTGCGAAGCCCCGCACGGCGGACGCGGCGCCAGCGGTTGGGGACGCACGCACTCTCGCCTTGGACTGCTCGAAATGGTTCAAGTAAAATATATTGATGTTGACCGTCTGCCGCGCATCGCGAAATCCTGGTGGTTCGGTTACACTGCGGAGCTTGCCGTTGCGGCCGGCAGTCTTGTGGAAATGCTTTTCGCGCCAAGCTGGAAGAAGCGCTTCGCCGCGCTCGCAAAGAACCATGGCGCCCGCGGCCTAATCTTCCGCCGCAACCTAATTTAGGCAAGGGTTTAAGGTGTAAAGGTAGAGCCGGGGCCTTCAGCCCGGCATCTTGCTTTTTTCATCAGCCTCCGGACCAAGGAGCCATAGAATGCCAGACGAAGCCGTCCCAGAAACTTCCGCGAAGCCGCCGAGCGCAACTACTCCGAGCGCCCCGGTATCGCCGACTTCGGCGGCGCCGGCATCGCCCGCTGGTCCGGCGGCTGCGACGGCCGGTCGCGGCTCAGCCGGTGCGGCAACAGCCGCAGCTGAGCCCGCGGTTCCCGAAGCGCCAAAAGTTAAGCCGAAAAAAGCCACCCAGCGCGCCTGCGACGAAAAAGACGCCAAGGGAAAGCTCTGTTGCGGCCATTTGAAGCGCTGGTACGATTATCCGAAGGAAATCGAAGCGCTGGTCGGCGCAAAAATCGAAGTATACCGCTGCGAATTCTGCAAAACGCTCTACACGCCAGACCGTTCGCAGCCGCCCCACAGCTACACTCTGCGCTACTAGCTGTCGTAGCGTTTTAAGTTTGGTTGTGCGTCGTTTTCGTTTTTAGTTGTCATCCCGAGCGCAGCGAGGGACCTGCTTCTTACAGTTTTTGCCGTTACAATGAAACACGAACTCATACACGACTGGAACACCTACACCGGCGCTGAAATTCCCACGGAACGTCACGTCACGCTCAACGACGAAACGCTCCGCGACGGCTTGCAAAACCCTTCCGTCCACGATCCCAGCATCGCGGAAAAAATCGAAATTCTGCACCTGATGGAATCGCTCGGCATCGAGACAGTGAACATCGGCCTCCCGGGCGCCGGCCCGCGTGCCTATTCCGATACGGAAGCTCTCGCCCGCGAAATCGTCAGCGCAAAAATGAAAATCCGTCCCAATTGCGCCGCGCGCACCCACAAAAACGACATCAAGCCGATCATCGAGATTTCCGAACGGGTCGGCAGGCCCATTGAAGCGGCCACTTTCATCGGCTCCAGCCCCATTCGCCGCCTGGTGGAAGATTGGACCGTCGATCATCTCCAACGCACCACCGAAGAAGCCGTAAAATTCGCCGCCGCCGCTGGCCTACCAGTGATGTACGTTACTGAGGACACGATTCGCACCGACCCGTCCACCGTGATCACTTTATATTCCACAGCCATACGTTCCGGCGCCCGCGCCATCGTTCTATGCGACACAGTCGGCCACGCCACTCCTCGCGGCGCATTCAATCTCGTAAAGTTCGCAATCGAAGAAGTCGTGAAACCATCGGGAGAAAAAATCCGCGTGGACTGGCACGGCCACAATGACCGCGGCCTGGCTATCGCCAACTCTCTCGCAGCCATCGCAGCCGGCGCTGACCAAGTCCACGCCGCCGCCTTGGCATTGGGCGAACGCGTAGGCAACACCCCGATGGAATTGATGCTCGTGAATCTGCGGCTGCTAGGCCTGATCGATCGCGACCTCTCCACCCTAAAACAATATTCCCGCGCGGTAGCCAAAGCCACCCATACCGAAATTCCGCCCAATTATCCTGTAGTCGGACGCGACGCCTTCCGCACCGCCACCGGCGTCCACGCCGCTGCGATCGTAAAAGCCTACAAGAAAAACGATCACGAGCTCGCCAACTCCATCTACAGCGGCGTGCCCTCGCATCTGTTCGGCCTGGAACAGGTAATCGAAGTAGGCCCGCTCAGCGGCCGCTCCAACGTAGTCTTTTGGCTCGAAAAACGAGGCGTTCCAGTCACCGACAAGCTTGTCGACCACATTTTCAATGCCGCCAAACAATCCGAGCGCGTCCTCACCGAAGAAGAAATCCTCGCCTTGTTGGGTTCCTCCACGCCCGCACCAAATAAAATTGCCAAAACTCCTTGAATCACCGGGACTCTCTTCGCATCGAATTCCCGCAGCGGGGTGAGGATGGCGCCAATGGCGACGGAAGCTTGAGGTGCGGCGCTCTAGTGATAGAATGTCGCGCACTTGGGGTCGAATCTAAAAGTTCTGTCGAAATAATTTAACCCTGCTCACTCGGAGGTGCGGATGCGTTCCACTCGCAATCAATTCTTAGTCGCCTTTTTCCTGCTCCTTGTCGCGGCCTTTGCCGGCCACGCCCAGGGAGCCCATCAGGATCAGAATCCTTCCAAGAACGCCAACCCGCGCCCCGCGATAGTTTTCATGACCGATTTCGGCGTCGCCAACGACGCCGTCGCCATCTGCAAAGCCGTGATTCTCGGCATCGTTCCCGATGTCCGCATCATGGACATCACGCACCAGGTCACTCCGTTCTCCATCGAAGAAGCTTCGCGATTTCTCGCCGGTGTTTCGCCTTACTACCCTTCCGGCACTGTTTTCCTCGTCGTCGTCGACCCCGGAGTAGGTACCTCGCGCAAAGCCATCATCGTGAAGACCAAGAAAGGTCAATATTTCGATCTGCCCGATAACGGAATCATCACGCCGGTTGCGGATCGCGACGGCGTGGAAGGTGTGCGCGAGATTACCAACACGGCCTGGATGATCGGCGACAAAGTTTCTTCCACATTTCATGGCCGCGATATTTTTTCGCCCTCAGCAGCGCATTTGGCCGCGGGAGAAGATTGGACGCAAGCCGGCCCCGAAGTAAAAGATTTGGTTCGGCTGAAGCCCAGTGTGGCGATCACGGACACGAAAGGAATCAGCGGAGAAGTTATCGGCCTCGACGATCCCTATGGCAGCCTGATTACAAACATTCAAGGAGATGATTTCAAACAGCTCGGCTACGCCATAGGCGAAAATGTAACCGTCCAGATTGCCAATAAGCCGTATAAGTTTCCCTACGTGAAAACCTTCATGGATGTGCCGGTCGGCCAGGCCTTGCTTTACATCGACTCGCGCGGCCGCGTGGGCTTCGCACTCAACGAGCGTGATTTTTCCAAGACCTATAAGATTTCGCCGCCAGTTCCGGTCTTTATTCCGCACAAAAGTAAATAAATCCAGGGAGGACTCCGTGCACGCACGCCGAGACTTGTTCAAATACAATTTCCGCAAACGCACGGCCGTCGCCATGTTCACCCTGGCGGTCCTCGCCGGCATGTCCCTACCGATTCGCGCCCAAAGTTTTCGTGGCTCGATTCGCGGCACGGTCACAGACCCTTCGGGCGCGGTGATTGTGGGAGCAAAAATAAACGTAAAGAGCTCAGCGACGGGATTCACTCGTGATGTAATCAGCCTTGCGGACGGGAGTTTTGTTGTACCAGAGCTTCCGGCTGGCGAATACACGGTGAGTGTTTCTTCGCCTGGATTCACTACTTTTGCCGACAAGGCCATCGTCCGGGTAGGCGAGGAGACGACCTTCGACGTGCCACTACCGATCGGTCAGGTGGAAAAGTATTTTGTGACGACGGTTACCCCTGTGGTCGAAACTACCGAGGATGTGCTCGGCGGCACCGTGGACCAAACACTCGTCGCCGAACTTCCGCTGAACGGCCGCGACTTCGGCAAACTTGTCGCGCTCGTCCCCGGTGTGATCGTAGAAGGCTCAGGCGTTGCCGGCACGGAGAAGGGCTTCGGCCAGTTCAATATCAACGGCCAGCGCGATCGCTCAAATAACTACACCCTCGATGGCACCGATAACAACGATCCCTGGTTCAACAATTCCGCGCTAAATCAGGTAGGCATCACCGGCGCACCCGCAACGTTGCTTCCCATCGATGCGATTCAGGAATTCAATCTGCAATCGCAGTTTCCCGCGGAATACGGACGCAATACAGGCGGCGTCGTTAACATCATCACAAAATCCGGCACCAACGACTTCCATGGTTCCGCATTTGAATACGCCCGCAACTCCTTTTGGGATGCGCGAAATTACTTTGACCCTGTCGGCACTCCGCATACGCAATTCATCAACAATCAGTTTGGCGGATCTTTCGGCGGCCCAATTATTCACGATAAGACGTTTTTCTTCGGCGCCTATGAGGGCCAGCGCGAACGTGTCGGCTCGGACTTTGATTTCACCCTGCCCACCGTCTCGGAAATAAACTCTGCTCGCGCTCTCGCGCTCAGCAAAAATCCAGCCATCAATACCGCACCGCTCGATGCCATCCTCAGCTATTTTCCTGTGAACAATACAAGTGTGAATACCGTTCCAGGCTCGGTGAAGGACTTCAACGACTTGGACAATTTCATCCTGAAACTCGATCACCGTTTCAACGCCATCAATTCTTTCGCCGTGCGCTATGCTTTCGGACAAAGTGACCAGAAATTTCCGCTCGGCTCGCTAGGCGGCTTCGGCAGCGGCTCGCGCTTGCCGGGCTTCCAACAAATTTCTCCCACGCGCGTGCAGGTCGTTTCAGCAAGCTTCCTCTCCGCTCTCAGTGCCACGCACATCAACGAGTTGCGCTTCGGTTACACGCGCTTGCGCAATTCGTTTACTTCGCAGGACGCAGTCAGTCCGATTTCCGGCCTCCCCGATTTTGGAACCGGGCTCCCTGGTATCCCGGAAATAGATTTCGGTGGTTTAATGGAAAATCTCGGCGCCACAGCGTTCAGCGTTCCGCGTGCGCGTATCAGCCAAAATTATCAGATTCTCGATAATTTCACGTGGATCAAAGGCGCTCACACGCTAAAGTTTGGCGGAGAATATCGCCGGACTTGGGTCAGCGCCTTCAACGACAATCTCGGACGCGGCCTGATCGAGTTCGGGCCTACCGGTCTCGACCCCACGGACCCCATCATCGACACCCTGGCAAACTTTTATCTGGGATATTTTTGCGACATGATGAATACGGGCACGAATTGCCCCGGATTCGCGGAAGGAAATATCGGAAACACGCAGCGCACCACTTACAACAATGGCTTGGCCTTCTTCGCCCAAGACGAATTTCGCGTGCGCTCGAATCTCACGATCACTTACGGCCTGCGTTGGGAGTATTTCGGCCCCATCAGCGAAAAAAATAATCTCCTTTACAATTTTTCCGGCCCTTTTTCCGCCGACTCTCAGCTTGTAAGAGTCGGTACCGACGGCTTAAGCGGCGCCTATAAGCGCGATCTGAATAACTTCGGCCCGCGCCTCGCCGTGGCATGGAGCCCATTCCAAAACACCGTGGTCCGTGCTGGGTACGGCATCTATTACGATTACATCCCGCAAGATCTCATGATCGCGAATTTCACGACCGTCGCCGGCATCGCCACGAATCCAGCAGGTCCCCGGGCGGTGCTGCCGCTCGCATTCAACTCGGCCGCCTGGAATGGAACCGCAACTGGCCCCGTTTTCTCCTCCGTCACGAGCGGTCCATTCCCGATTTTCGTCACAACTCACGATTTGGCTACGCCCTACGCTGGTGAATGGAATCTCAACATTCAGCAGCAAATCTCCAAAGGCGCAGCGATTGAAATCGGCTATGTAGGAAGCAAAGGAACGCGCCTCGTCCGCCTGTACGACGCGAACCAGGACGACATCAACACGAATTACGGCGAGATCGACACGTTTGCCACTAACTCCGCTTCCACCTATAACGCTCTCCAGGTTCAGGCGCGCTTCAACAACTGGCATCGCTTCTCCGGTTTCTCCGCCTACGTTTTTTCCAAATCGCTCGATGGCGCTTCCGATGGTATCGATTTCAATTTCTCAAGCGCCGCATTCCCGCAAAACTCAGACGACTTGCAAGCTGAGAAGGGCCCGTCGACATTCGACGCCAGGCATCGCTGGACCACCGCGCTCAACTACTCCGTTCCGATCTGGAGCAGGTTACCTTCTCGCCTTGCGCAGGGATGGGGCTGGAACACGATCGTCACCGTTATGTCTGGTCAACCGATTGGGATCATTACACCGAATGGCATATTCAACGCCGATAGCTCGGACAATTTTCATCAGCGGCCTGACGTGGTTCCCGGTGTTAACCAGATTCTTGGCGGCAATCCCGCGAACGGTTACATCAACCCGTTTGCCTTCGCCTTGCCTGCCGGCAACTTCGGCGATCTGGGCCGCGACGCTGTGTATGGACCTGGATTCTGGAACATTGATTTCTCCGTAACCAAAGATACGAAGCTTACTGAGCGATTGAATCTCCAACTCCGCGCCGAGTTCTTTAACATATTCAATCATCCACAATTCGCGCTTCCCGGCGGTACGGTTGCGCCGCCCTTACCGGGAATGACACTTCCACAAGCCTTGGCTGCCTGTCCAGGCTGTTCCTCGACTTCCACGCCCGACGTCGCGCAGGGTAATCCAGGTCTTGGTGGAGGCGGCCCGCGGGTGATCCAGTTCGCCGCGCGTCTCCAATTCTAATTTTTGCGGAGGCGTCAGTGGCCTTGCCGCATTGTTGCCGCGCTGCTAAAATTTGTGCACGAAACGCGTGAAACTCTCGCACATCTCCTGTATCTTTCTTTTGATGGTCACACTGTCCGCGCGCGCTGCCGATGACTCGATCGAAAAGCTTGCCGTTGCGCCGGATTGCGCCCGCGGACTCGACTGGATCGGCAAAAATGCCGACTGGGTCACCCAGCAGCAAATCCAGCTCACCGAAATTCCCGCTCCTGAATTTAGCGAAGGCCAGCGCGCCGAATTCGTCAAAAAACTCCTGGAATCCGCTGGACTCAAGGCTCGTATCGACAAAACCGGCAACCTGATTGCCGAACGTCCCGGCTCAGAATCGAAGTCAGTAATCCTTCTTGCCGCGCATCTCGACACCGTTTTCCCAGCATCAACCGACGTGAAAGTAAAGCACGACGGCAATCGCCTGAACGCGCCCGGTATTGCCGACAACGGCGCTGGCCTCGCCGCACTCGTGGGTCTGGCGCGTGCGCTTTCCGAATCGCGCATCCGCACGACGAAAACAATCGTGCTGGCTGCCGACGTCGGCGAAGAAGGCGAAGGCAATCTCCGCGGGATTCGCGCGTTAGTCGAGGATTACGGCCAGCGTCTTGCGGCCGTCATCGCTATCGATGGCGCTTCAATGGAACATGTCACCACGCAAGGAATAGCCTCGCAGCGCGTCGAGGTGGAAATCGTCGGCCCCGGCGGACACAGTTGGTCTGATTTCGGTGCACCCAATCCGATCACCGCGCTCGCTCGCGCCATGGTGAAGTTTTCTTCCGTGCCGGTTCCGGAGAGTCCGCGCAGCTCCTACAATTTCGGCGTCATCGAAGGTGGTACTTCCGTGAATTCCATTCCCACCAGCGCCTCCGTCAAAGTCGATCTGCGCTCGGAACAGGAATCGCAAGTAAGAGTGATGGAGTCGGCGCTGAAAGAGGCGGTGCAATCCGGAGTGAGAGAAGAAAATGCTGTTGCGCGAGCAAATAGCGACCCGCTGAAAGCAACTCTCCGCTCGCTGGGCGTGCGCCCCTCCGGCAAACTTCCCGATAATTCCCCTCTGCTCGATACCATTCGCAGCGTTGACGCTTTTCTCGGCAGCCGCTCACGCCTGGAAAGTAGTTCCACCGACGCAAATATTCCTCTTTCGCTCGGCATCCCAGCAGTATCGATCGGTGGTGGTGGAAAAGGCGGCGGCTCACACACCCCCGCGGAATGGTATGACGCAACCGGACGCGAAGCCGGACTTAAACGCCTCTTCCTAATTACGGTCGCCCTCGCCGGGACCCAGCCCTGATGTTCGAAAAGATTCGAAACCTTGCCGCAATCCTTATCGTGCCCGTGCTTTCGTTGGTATTTGTGTCGCGTCGCCCTATTCACGCGAACGCTGAAGGACTCCCTTTCAAACGGGTTCCATCGCCTCCGGCGGCTCAACCTCCGGCAGATCTGGTTATAGAAAACGCCATCGTCGCCACCTTCGACGAAAATCATCCCCGCGCCAGTATGATTGCAATTCGCGGCGAAAAGATTGTGGCCGTCGCCTACAACATCAGCGACGCCATCAAGTCCGAACAAACCGCCGACGTGGAAGCCCTGATCGGTCCAAACACGCGCGTAATCGATCTCCACAAACAATTCGTCATGCCCGGTTTCAACGATGCCCACATTCATCTTTTTTCGGGCGCCTACGCGAAGTTGCAGATTGATTTCACCGGCGTGCGATCGATAGCCGAATTTCAAGACCGCATTCGCGCGCACTTGAAGGATTACAAGCGCGGTGAATGGATTCTCGGAGGCGGATGGGATCACACTCTGTGGCCCGAAAAGAAATTTCCCACGCGCCAGGACCTCGACGCCGTGTCTCCGGATCACCCCATGGTTTTCGGTCGACTCGACGGCCACGTGGCCGTCGCAAATTCGCGTGCCCTTAAAATCGCGGGCGTCACGCGCAACACTCCAGATCCTCCCGGCGGCCATATTGAAGGCGACACAAAATCCGGGCCCACCGGAATACTCGAAGAATCCGCCGCGATGTCACTGGTTTACGCGCGCATCCCTAGTTACTCCACGGAGCAGCGGCGTCGCGCGTTTCAACTCGCCATGGACGAGGCTGTGCAATACGGCGTCACTTCCGTGCAGGACAATTCCGTGATGGATGCAGATGACCGCGCGAATTATGGCTGGCAGAATTTTTTGATTCTGGACCAGCTCAAGCGGGAAGGGAAGTTGAAATTCCATATTACTGAGTGGCTTCCATTCCTCGCTCCGGTTTCGCGTTTGGAAGAAATGAGGCGCTTCGGTGGCAGCTCCACTCCGGAAAATCCGGGTGACCCCTGGCTCAAGACCGGACAAGTGAAGCTAATTATGGATGGTTCGCTCGGTTCGCGAACTGCCGCGATGCTCGCACCATACTCGGATGACCCCCGCACCTCTGGAATTCTTGAAATCGATCCCGACCGGCTGAAACAAATGGCCATCGAGCGCGACCGCGCAGGATTTCAACTTGGCTTTCACGCCATCGGCGATCGCGCAAATCGCGTGGCGCTTGATACTTTTGCGGCCGTCCTGGAAGCGAATGGCCCGCGAGACCGCCGCGATCGCATCGAGCACGCCCAAGTCGTCGAAGCCGGCGATTTCGAGCTCTTCGGAAAACTTAGCATCATCGCTTCCATGCAGCCCGCGCATCTTCTAGATGACGCGCGTTGGGCCGCTGACCGCCTTGGTCCAGAGCGTTCGCGCGGTGCTTATGCCTGGCGCACGATGGAAAAAAATGGCGGGCGGCTCGCCTTTGGCACGGATTACCCGGTGATCCCGATCAATCCGCTTCGCGGAATTTATGCCTGCGTGTCGCGCCGCATGATCGACGGCACGCCCAAGCGTGGCTGGCAGCCGCAAGAACACTTGCACTCGAAAGATTGTTTCCGCGCGTACACCGTGGGCTCCGCCTACGCCGAGTTCGAAGAACGGCGGAAGGGAATCATCGCGCCCGGCATGTTGGCGGACATCGTCGTTTATCCCAAGGACCTGAACGAAGCGCAGCTGGAAGACCTCTTCGAAATTCCGGTAGTTATGACGATCGCCGGAGGCGAAATCGTCTACCAGCAAGCTAAGCCGTAGTTATCAATTTATTTCCGTGGGATTTACTTCTCTACTTCGATCGATTGTATTTCGCCGTCATAGTTCTTGCGATCGACGGTTACGAAAGTGATTTTTGCCGTCTTTCCGTTCAGATCTGTGCAGGGTCGGAATTCGCCGGCCTCAAAAGGGACATCTTCCGAGATTTCCACGCGGGTATAGTCGCGCGCATGCAATTTGAATCTGCCATTATTAGCCGAAATCTTCAGCGTCAGTTCAACGCCCGAACAAGCCACGTCGTCCACGGGCCCCTCCGCATCGATCTTCACGTGCTCCGCGGAAACTGGATTGATCGGGACTCGCGCGCCTGAAAAGGGAAGCGCGAAAACAAACGCGCTGATAGCACCAATTAGAAGTAACTTCGACATACGCGTCGAGATTATTGCTGAATCTGTTTCATCACGTCAAATTCGAGTCGTCGCTGGCCGTTTTGCCGTCTTGCCACTGCCGCACGCGCCGCTTACACTCTCTGCTCCATGCTCAGCAAACGCTTGCGCGCCGATCTTGCTTTGGGTTTCTGCGCGCTGATTTGGGGCGCCACATTCGTCGCGGTGAAAGACGCCCTCGCCGATGTATCCGTAATTGTTTACATCGCCGTGCGCTTCGCGCTAGCCGCAGCAGCCATGGCGATTTTCTTCCGGCGCTCCCTGCGCGGGATAACCGGCAAAGCCGTGTGGGCCGGCGCTCAAATCGGCTTCTGCATGTTTACCGCCTACGTGTTTCAAACCGCCGGACTGAAGTACACCACGGCTTCGAAAGCCGCCTTCATCACTGGCTCGAGCGTCGTGATCGTTCCGCTGCTCCTGGCCGTTTTTGGTCGCCGTAGGATAAATGTCTGGATTTGGGCTGGCGCCCTCGCAGCGTTAGTCGGCCTGTATTTTCTCACCGTGCCACCAGAAGGTTTCAGCGGACTAAATCGGGGCGATCCCATCGTGTTCGGCTGCGCCGTGATGTTTGCGGTCCACATGATTCTGATCAGCCGACACGTCGAGCACCACTCCGTGGGAGCCCTGGCTGTTGTGCAGGTCGCCACCTCTGCAATTCTTGCCACCGTAGCGCTCCCGTTTTTAGCCGTCACCGGTTTGGAACCGCCGCGTCTTGTCTGGACCGGCCATTTAATCTTTGCCGTTCTCGTCACCGCCATCGGCTCCACCGCCATCGGCTTTTCGTTTCAAACCTGGGCGCAGCAATATGCTTCCCCAAGTCACACCGCAATCCTGATTAGCTTGGAGCCCGTTTTCGCGGCAATCACTTCCTGGCTTCTTGCGCGGGAACATCTGGGAGGCCGCGTGCTGCTAGGTGCGGCCTTAATTCTTGTAGGTATTTTGCTAGCCGAGCTTAAAGGCCACGCCCCCGCAATCGCCCCGGAGTCGCTGGAACCCGCCATCAGTGACGGCGAAGATTCCTAGCAGCAAGAGCGAATGCTGATCGAAGCTGTGCGGAATCTCACGTCAGCAGGATCGATCCAGGATGTGCCTTTGTAGCGGCGGCCTTCAGGCCGGCGGGTTTACCGTAGGCGTTAGTTGCGCTGCAGATGTGGCTGCTTGTGGAACTTCACGTCAACAGGGTCGTACATCACCGGCTGTTTCAGATTCTTCCTTTCAAAATTCGAGATGTGTTGGTCGTGCACCAGCGTGAGCCCGATATCGTCTAGGCCGCGCAACAAACAATCGCGACGAAATGGATCGATCTCGAACGAATACCGTAACCCGCTATCGTCGGTCACAACTTGCTGCTGCAGATCCACGGTCAGCCGATAGCCCTCTTTCTCGGCTCTCTTGAAGAGTTCGTCCATCTGCTCGTTGGACAGCGTGACCGGCAAAATCCCGTTCTTGAAGCAGTTGTTATAAAAAATGTCTGCATAACTTGGAGCCAGAATCGCACGGAATCCATAATCCAGAATCGCCCAAGGCGCATGCTCGCGGCTCGACCCGCACCCGAAGTTCGCGCGCGCCAGCAACACAGACGCGCCTTTATATCGCGGCTGGTTCAAAACAAACTCTGGATTCGGATTCTCACCCGGCAAATAGCGCCAATCATAAAACAACACGCGCCCATATCCTTCGCGCGTAAGGAATTTCAAAAATTGCTTCGGCACCATCTGGTCCGTATCAACGTTCACGCGATCGAGCGGCCCAGCCAGCCCCGTGTGTTTTATGAATGGTTCCATCTATTCCGCTCCATCCGCATTCTTCCAGTCGCGAATATCCACAAAATGCCCTTCGATCGCCGCGGCCGCCGCCATCATAGGGCTCACCAAATGAGTCCGCCCGCCCTTGCCCTGCCGCCCTTCGAAATTTCGATTTGACGTGCTCGCGGAACGCTCGCCGCTCGGCAGCACATCATCATTCATCCCGATGCACATGCTGCAACCGGCGTCGCGCCATTCAAATCCCGCGTCGCGAAATATTTTGTCCAACCCTTCAGTTTCCGCTTCCACCTTAACGCGCCGTGACCCCGGCACTACCAGCGCCTGTTTCAAATCTTTCGAGACATGCTTTCCGGCCACCACCTTCGCCGCCGCGCGCAAATCCTCAATGCGCGAATTCGTGCACGACCCAATGAACACGCGGTCCACCGAAATATCTTCAATCGGCGTTCCGGCTTTCAGTCCCATGTAAACCAACGCGCGCGAAGCCGCCTCGCGGTCAACCGGATCGTTGAACGACGAAGGGTCAGGCACCCGATCCGTCACTTGCGTAACCATCCCCGGATTCGTCCCCCAAGTAACCATGGGCGCCAGTTCATTCGCGTTCAGCGTCAAACTGTCATCAAACCTCGCACCAGGATCAGTGGCAAGCGAACGCCAGTGGTCCACCGCAACTTGAAAATCCCCTCCGCGCGGAACGAACGGCCGGCCCTCCAGATATGCAAATGTAGTTTCGTCCGGCGAAACCATCCCGGCCCGCGCTCCGCCTTCGATGGTCATGTTGCACATCGTCATGCGCCCTTCCATCGACAATCCGCGCACCGCTTCGCCCGTATATTCGAAAACGTACCCGGTCCCGCCCGCAATTCCGATCTTGCCAATCACCGCGAGAATGAAGTCTTTCGCGGTAACGCCGCGCGGGCGCTTCCCGTTGATTTCAATCTTCATCGTTTTGGATTTGAACTGCGTCAGGCACTGCGTGGCCAGAACGTGTTCGATCTCGCTGGTCCCAATGCCAAACGCCAGCGCCCCAAACGCGCCATGCGTCGAAGTGTGGCTATCCCCGCAGACAATCGTTTGCCCCGGCTGCGTGATGCCAAGCTCCGGCCCGATAATGTGAACGATCCCTTGATTCTTGCTGTGCATGTCAAACAGATGCACGCCGTGCTCTTCGCAATTTCGTGCGAGCGCCTCAAACTGGCCCAGCGCATCCGCGTCCAGCACCGGCAGTAAACGGTTTTTTGTCGAAACGGAATGGTCCATCACCGCGAAAGTAAGCTGTGGCTGCCGAACTTTGCGTCCCGCGGCCTTCAATCCCGCAAATGCTTGCGGAGAGGTGCCTTCATGAATCAGGTGACGGTCGATGTAAATTAAAGTGGGTTGTCCAGGTTCTTCGCGGACGGTGTGCGCTTCCCATATCTTTTCGTAGAGAGTGCGAGCTGCCATACGGTTGGTTTTTCCGCCTGCGGGGATACCGCCCCGAATCGAACAGCCGGAGGATTAGTTCGCCGGCGATTCCCATTGTAACAAGCCTGTCACAATTCCGCCAACCGGGTTATCAACGCGCGCGGCGCACCAGATTGCTACTTGAAACAGCGTGGGGGAACTAGTTGGAAGGAGAAGGCAGGTTCAGCCGCTTCACTAGATTTTGAAATCTTGCGTCCTCGTGGAGCGAATCGAAATGGTCATCCGAACTTAGGAACGGCATTTGGCTCTCGCGTTGTTGATACGCCGTTTCCAGCCAAAGCATGGCGTTAGTCGCGTCGTCCAATCCGGCGAAAACAGAAGCCATTTCAAATGAAGATACATAATGTTTCTTCGATAATTCCGTCAATTGGACGATTAACTTGCGAGCTTCTTCGTTCTGTCCTAGGCGCGCATAAATGAAAGCCGCTCCCGCCAGTCCAGTAGGATCGCTCGGCGAAACAGCGATCACTTTTTTGTACTCCTCGAGCGCTTGCGGCCAGTTCCGTTGGTTTTCGTACACTCCGGCCAACGAAATATGGGCCGGGATAAAGTTGGGATCCATTTCCAGCGTACGCTGATCAAGCCGCATCGCGTCATCCAGCCTGCCGGCATGCCGGTACCGTGACGCCAGCGTCGTATTAATTGCCAGTGATAAAGGATCGATCTGCTGCGCCGCTGCGGCCTGCTCCACCGATTCAGGAAAGCGCAACATCGCCGTCAGAAAGTAGCTGTACCACTGGTGCGCCGTCGCATAATTCGGATTCAGTTCGATCGCGCGACGAAATTCTTCCTCCGACTGCTTCCAGTTCCAATCGTAATAAAACTCCACCAGCGCCAGCGCCGCGTGCCCCTCCGCAATATTGGGGTCCAGCTCGATTGCCTTGGAAGCGTTCGCGTGCGCTTTTGAA
>Ga0207015_1037_pt2 | contig 48659 bp, 54 predicted proteins | sample Alteio_BWMinCont_53_FD_153486 | JGI IMG/M metagenome (GOLD analysis project Ga0207015, IMG submission 153486) | Enriched cells from forest soil in Barre Woods Harvard Forest LTER site, Petersham, Massachusetts, United States -... | ecosystem: Environmental > Terrestrial > Soil > Temperate forest >...
ATCGGAGACGGAGGGATTCGAACCCTGGCACAGGTGTTAGCCCGTACAACGGTCTAGCAAGTTCAGCTGTCCTCTGCCAGCCTCATGTCTAATCCTGTAGTCGAAGAAGTTACGACAACCATGTATTCCGACGCCATTCTGATGACGGGAGAGTCGCTCGGTAAAATTCTGTCGGCCGTGCAGTCCGTTTGGTTTTTTGCACTGGCACAAAATCTTATGATCTGTGGTGCCATTACCCAGGGTCGCTATTGGGAGCAGCGGAATGGTCATCACCTGTTTGTTGTCAGCGATGCGCTTGTGCGGGCTGTCAAACTGGAGCGGTCGGTTGGCGTTCCTGCGGTGGTCATTGCAGACGATGGTGGTTTGGAATCCAGGACGAACTCGGCACCGTCGCGCCGGGCAAGTTGGCTGACCTGGTCCTGCTCGATGCGAACCCACTGGAGAACATCCCTTCGCAAGGTCTCTGGCGTCGTGGCGAATGGAAGATATTACGACAGTACGAAACTAGAACACTTGCTCGCTCGCGCAAATGCCAAAATCTGAAAGCGGCCTCCAGAGAAGGATTCGTCCGTAGAGTCATGCCATCGAACTGTGCCCAAACTGGGTCCAAAAGTATTTCGGGGTTGCCACAATAACCGTAATTGACTTTCGATGCTTGTTGCCGCCGCTTGTATTTCAGTAACTTACAGAAGGGCCGGGAGATGGGAAAGTCGTCCGGAGAATCCGGATTACAGGCTCTGCGTCGCGCATTGCTGACCGGACAATTGCTGGTAATACCTAACCGAGCTTCCTTAGTTTACCCAGTTGTTCAGGCCGACCGCGTATTCTTCGACAGCTAGAATCAATTCCTTTCGGAGGTTCATCTCCAATCCGGGCTCGATGCGGACGCGCAGGGCGGAAACGGATTCGCCGACGATGCTGCAAGGCATGGGGATGTGGCAATGACGAATTGCAATGAGCAAAACCACCGATTTACCAAACCAGGCAGAATATGCGGAGGATTGTTTTTTTATTCCGTCTGTGATCACGTTAGTTGGTCGGCTCCCTTCGTTAATTGCGACCACCGATGAGCGTGTCGTGCTGCGGAAGACTGCCGAGTTGCACGGAACTCGACTTCAGATAACGCAAGTCTTCCTCTCACCCAAGTCGGCAACGCCGCGACGGATAAGCAGAATGGAGAAGGCCGCCGTCTGCCACTGTGCAAAACAGCACAGTCGAAGATTTTTTTATTAACTGTTAGGGCACAACACGCTCACGGCAGTTCATCACTACATTGCTCAGTGTGTCGTAATTTTCAACTGATTAACGTTAGTGCTGTAGCGGAGGCGCGTTTTCGCAAAAGCGTGAAGTCGGGCGCGGTGCTTTTCGCGCGTTCGATAGAGCCGTTGGAAGGTGGCCGCTGCCGGTTGCGGTGGATGCGGCCTAATGGCTGGACGCGGTCCAGCAATGCTTCGGTGTAGAGCCGCTGCCATTCTTGTTCCGATTCCAGGGTCATGCCTGCTCCTTCGTTGGGACTTAGGAAGTTGATCGAGAGATTTCCGTAACAATATTGCACGCGCGCAAAAACTCGTTCCAGTCAGGAAAAATTCGTTTTGTTGCCCTCAGGATCGGCGTGGCCGCGCTGCTCGCTGGATGAGTTTCGGAGCTGGCTCCCGGTGCAGCGCTAAATTCAGAGCTAGGCTGGTTTGAGCCCCGTCCGCGGTGAGCTGTATTCTTGTGGTCTTGCAGTGCCGCATCCGAATCGTATGCAGCATCACACTGAGGGCATGTGAAAAAACCTGTCGCGGATTGACGCATGTTGCCTCCTTATAAAGCCTGCGTACTACGTTTCTATTTCCTCACAAGGGATGGGTTTCGACCGTGCCAGAAGGACACAGATCATAAGGCTAAGAAAAAGTGCCAGGTATCCCGTTTGCGGAGTTGACGCGGTCGGAATCTTTCGAAGTAGTACCAAAGGGAAGCCACCCGGCACAAAAAACAACAACATCTTCCGAATAAATCTTTGGTTGTATTTCTAGCAATCGTGGACCATCAGTACGGACCGGCGCTTAAAAGTAAAAAGTAGCCAACCGCAATGCGGCTTGCCACAGGATTATCCCGAAAATTCCAGTTCGAATAGACCACTATCCACAGTACGCATGCCGAAATAACAATGAATACGAAAAACCACCAAATTGGGCTCATACTGCGGACAGTGTACTGACTCAGGCGTTCAGCAGCAACTCTTGAAGCTGACTCCTTCTCATGGAAGGAGTTAGTTGACTCGGAGAGGCTCACTCGCTTCTTTTGAATTGTTTCATGAGAATCCGCTGAAGTTCGAGGGCTACCTGCTCTCGCGCACCCAGATGCCTGCCGCGAAAGAAAGCGATCCTAATTGTAATGTTGAAATTCGGATGTTCGATAAGACTCAATCGAGCGCGCAACGAGTGCGTCCGCAGAAAGCTGGCCCGTAACATTCCTACCCCAACATTTCCGGCAATGAGCGACAGTTGCAAGTCCGGATTGTGCAGTTCGGCTGCAACAATGAGAGGAGCACCGAGCCGTTCAACCCGATTCTTTATCTCTTCTCGCACCAGGCACCCGAGTGGATTAAGAACCCAATTCCGCCGATAGAATTCTGAGCACTTCGACGATCTTGGACGGGTTGATGTTCGTGCTTGAACTAGTCGCATCGCTTCATGCGCGAGAGTTACGCCTTCCAGTTCCGGCGGCAAGGTCGTTTCAATGGGCAAGACCACCAGCGCCCCATCCAGTTCCCCAAGATGCAAGCGTGCCAATAGCTCGGGACTCGTGTCATTGCAAATGCTGGGTTGCAACAAAGGAAATTGCTTACCCATTTCTATAATAACCTTCGACATGTCGGGCAGCGCAATGGCGTGAGAGAGGCCCAGGCGAAATGGTCCCACCGGTGGTGTGTTCCCGGATGTGGAGGACTTGAGGTCGCTCAGAGACAAAAGGATCGCGCGGCTCTTCGCCACAACGTCCAGTCCCACTCGCGTCAACTTTAAAGGTTTGAAATGCCGGTCAAGCAGAACAACGCCAAGTTCAACCTCTAAGCGCTGAATCCTTCGAGTTAATGCTGAAGGCGTAAGGTACAGATCCGTCGCGGCGCGCTCCATCGAGCCGCTTTCGGCTAGTACAACGAGAGCTTTGAGTTCCGCTAGCAACCTTTGATCCCCGGGGGTTTAGGATGGACTAGATCTTGCGCTGTACGCAAGTTAATTGTACCTATTTTGAACTTGCAGCAATAGCGTTTTGAGCCTATTTTAATTTTGCTGCGTGAGAGCGGAAATGACGATACGACATGATCCCCAGACACCGCCAGCGGACTGGACAACCAAGCGAATTTTCATTGGTCCGAATGGCTTGCGCGCGGGATGGCGCCTGCTAATCTTCATGGCGATCGTAATGGCAATGTCGACCGTAGCGCGAATGATCATTAGGCGCTTCTTCCCGGCCGCGCTGGCTCCGGCGCAACTGACACCTATGAGAATCATCGCGCCGGACCTGCTTTTCTGCATCATCTTGGCGGTTGCGGCCTGGGTCATGAGCAAGATTGAAGGCCGCAGGCTGGGGCAATATGGCCTTCCCGGGAGCGAAGCGCTGAGGAAAAACTTTCGGGTAGGACTATTGATCGGCCTGCTCGCTACCAGCAGTACGGTGCTTGCAATTTTCGCCCTGCATGGCGTACGGTTCACAAGTGCGGCGATCCATGGCACCGCGATTTTGACCGCAGCGGCTGCCTGGGGGCTGGCATTTTTGCTTTCCGGCTTGGCCGAAGAATTTTTGTTTCGCGGATACGCGCAGTTCACACTGACGACTGGCATGGGATTCTGGCCGTCCGCATTTTTGTTCTCGGGTTTATTCGGGCTGGTTCACGCCACCAATGGCGGAGAAACCGTTTTGGGAGATCTGTCGGTGGTTTCGTTCGGTTTGTTGTTATGCCTGTTTCTCCGCCGGACTGGAAATTTATGGTGTGCGGTCGGCTTTCACCTGGGATATGACTGGGGTCAAACGTTCTTGTACGGTGTTCCAAATAGCGGCTTACTACCCTCCCGGAATCTTCTCAACGCATCGTTTATTGGGCCGCGCTGGCTGACCGGCGGAACGGTCGGGCCTGAGGCCAGCATCTTTTGCCCGATCGTCTTGGCCATCGTGGCCATCGTATTCAGCTTGAAATACCGCGACGCGCGATATCGACCGTTGAGCGCGCCGTCAGCTTCCTGAGTCGAGCCACGGAGAACGCAGAGGATCTCAATCTGGTCAACGAGGGTAACGGGGATTCATCGTACTCCAGAAGCTGCTTCGACAGCTTTTCGTTGTGGCACCCACCTCATTGGGGCGGACTAACATTACGACGTCCTTAACTCCCGATTAATCACTAGCGTCATTCAGGAGCAAACCGTTTCCTGATCGGATAAACTGAATTGCATCACTCATATGCCGGGCCGACTCCCAGGCTATAGGACCGCCTGGTGGAAGTTCTGCGAGTCCGGCATTACAGCGAGCCATTCGGACAGAAGCACTTTGAGGACAGTCGCAGTACGGTGTGATAGGGACGGTGCTTGGCCATGAATCCGTGGATCGCGAAGGCACTGGTGCTCGCAGGTACCGTGGTGATGATCGCCATTCGTGCGCCGCACGGGCACCGGAGTCGAATTGTCAAGGTCGCCACAAGCTATAAAACACCGCTAGAGACCGGCCTCTTGGTTCTCGCCTGGGTCGGTTTCTTCGTCCCTCTGATCTGGGTCGCGTCGCCAGCGTTTTCGTTCGCTGAGTACGCGCTGGGCACCGGCCCGCTCGTGGCCGGTGTGATGTGCTTGGTGATCGGCCTTGGGCTCTTCTACCGGTCGCACGCTGACCTTGGTACAAATTGGTCGATCACCCTGGAGGTACGCGAGCAGCATCGACTCATCACGCATGGCGTTTATCGCCGTATCCGGCACCCGATGTACTTGGCGCTAGCGCTGTATTCCATCGGCCAGGCGCTCGTCATCCCGAATTGGGTGGCAGGTCCGTCGAACTTGATCGCGTTCGCGATCCTCTGCGCGCTTCGCGTCCGCGCGGAGGAGAGGATGATGGTTGAGGAGTTTGGCGACGAATACGCGGCGTACTCGGCACGGACGAAGCGTCTCATTCCTGGCGTCTGGTAGACAATACTTACCGGCTAGCAGCTGCAATGCGCCACTTGGCGGGTTCGTCGGCGTCTTGTAGACGCGCCGTCGGCCTGACGCTCTCAAGGTACCTCAGATTCGGATTCCGTCCGGACGGTCGGCTAAGCGGAAGCGATCTGATGCCGGCAGAGGACAGCTGAACTTGCTAGACCGTTGTACGGGCTAACACCTGTGCCAGGGTTCGAATCCCTCCGTCTCCGATTACTTCACGGGTTCCCAGCCTTCTGGCAGCATATCGAATGCCAGCGTGTCACGGTAGGCGTACTGATTGCCTTCCAATACGGCCACTGGCGTCAACATATGCCAGATGCGATCATCGTCGAAGACGTAACACTCACCCGATTCGCGCATCGTGAAGCGATCCATTTCCTGCTTGTCATTGTCGGTTATGATGACTTCGCCACCGAGAGCGCCGCAGCGGCCCACTAGATGCGTGGCGATGTACTTTTCCCCGTCTTTATGTAAGCCCGGTGGACTCGTGTCGCACGGCCGGCCAGGCGCAGCCGCGAACCTTATTAGATGAACGTTGACCAAATACTTCGTACCCGCCGTCGACAGCGGTAGGTAGTGAAGGTGGTGAGCAATCATCTTGCGAACGCCTATGGAACCGGCGATCGCCGGGGGCAGCGCAGCGTACTCTCGCGGCTGGCCGCCGATTGTCGTGTTGTATTTTTTCAGCTGTACATAGGGCGTGCTCTCTTCGCTCAGCCAAACCTTTACACCGCCCTCAACAATCTCGGCCCTGACACGATTTAAGGAACGATACCTATCGCCCCCATCGTAGTATTTGTCCTTTGGAACGGACCAGGCGGCATGGGACAACGCTTCCAGCGAGCGTGCTATGTCTACATCAACCCTGAGCGGCTGACGACTGAACCCGCGCTCGACGAGGTCGCTGCGCGACCTGGCATTGTTTGCCACCGGAATGAAACTATCTTGGCCCATGATTGCTCCTGATAAATGCTTGACGATTGCATGACCAACCAGCACTGCAAGGGCCATGCGCGCGCGCAAATTATAGCCGAGGCAGCCCATCACAGAGGATGTCGACGATTCTGGGCGGTGGTCGGCTACACGGAAATTACAATTCTTTGATTCTTAACTTCCGGTTGGCTCACCATCCGCGGCACGCCACCGAGCGGGCTCATCGGCCCTTCCGACCTTCTTCAGTCGGAAATACCCGTTCTGGCTGCCGAAGATCCCACACCTCACCTAACAGCTTGCTTCAACCCTTCTCCTAAATTCGTTATTTGCCATGCATTGGCTTGAGCTTGGCGACGCTCCAACGCGTCAACTCATCGAGCAGATCGGGCGTGGTGAGAAACGCGGGCAACGCAGCCCATCCGGTTGAAAGGCCACCAGGATCAGGCAGAAGCGAATGGCTCACGCCTGGATAAATGCTCACGGTGACATCCGAGTTGCCGCTGTCGCGCATTGCTGAAGCGATTCTCTGCGCCGAGCGCACCGGGACCGTCGCATCCGCGCCATCCTGAATGATGAGCGCCGGACAGCGCACTTGGCGATTGTATTGGATGGGATTGATCGTGAGGAAACTACTTTCGTGCGCCGGAAGATCTTTCAAGTCGTCTTCTAGCTGCTTCGCGAACTCTTTCTCTCGATCGGCTTCAGGAATCCTCGGATCTTTGAGGATGGGCTGCTCCACTTGATACCGAGCGACCTCTATTCCAGGAACCCCGGGACCTGCGAGCGTAATTAGACCGGCGATCGAAGGATCTTTTGCAGCGACCATCGGGGCGATCAATCCTTCTTCGCTGTAGCCAACCAGCATAATCCGCTTCGGATCAATGCCGGGCTGTGCGCGCAGCCACGCAACTTCGGTCCGCGATCACCTGTCGCAACGATTGGATCTGAACGCCTGGACCACGATTCCGCAGCGGCCCGCACTTCTTGTAACCTGATTGTACGGAGCCGACTGATAAGACGTTCGACAACGCGCACGAGATAGCTAGCTGCATCGCGTTGTTTGACTCGACTTTTCCCTTGATCTGCAAGGAACCGGATGTAGGATTCGCGCTCGGGCAGTAGAGCGACCTCTCGATGCCTTGCGAGCGCCGATGAACGTAGGACGACCTTGTGTAAGAAGTGCGCCGACCTCAAATCAAAGGGGCGCAAATTAAATCAGGGTTATCGAGTCGCGAGCCGGATTCTTCTCCGGCAGGAGCGAGGCGATGCCGGAATCGAGGGTGACCAGTTTTCCTTTCCTATGGAGCGCCAAGCCCAACAGGTACGCATCGGTGACCTGTTGATGGCCGACAATTCGCGGCGCGCAAGAGGCGATGGCATCGAGCAACCCGATATCGTCCGGCCAGAATTGGTGAGCGGGATGTGTGAGGTTGGATTGCAGGAGCGCGATAGCGTGTGCGGGTGTCAACGCATCCGGTGAGAAAGCGGGATTCGACAGAATCCGGACGAAGGCCGTCTCCGTAAACGGGCACGTAGCCCACTTCTCTCGCGCGTGATGAGCGAGCCATTGCTGAACTTTCCCATGAGCGCGATGAGCCGGCCACGTCATAGCAATGAGAACGTTCACATCGAGCAAGGAAGCGCTGCTCACTCGATCTCATCCTGCAGCTTGCGGACGTGTTCGTTGCTTACCTGAGACGAACCGGGCGGCAACTCAACCACGTGGAAGCCATTAACTACCCGCGTTTGCAAGGGTGCGTTCAATCCGCGGCGCACGAGCTCGGAAACCGCTTTGCCAATCGGTATTTCCCGGCTTTCTGCATATGTCTTTGCCTCTCGGAAGACATCATCATCAAGTGAAAGTGTTGTTCTCATGCCTCATATGATGCCACAATTTAGGTACTGATGTCAATTTACAGTTATAAGCATCACGCCCACGTGATGATGTCACGCTAGTTGGCGCGTGACGCTCGCGCCGCGTTTTAAGGCGAGGGCGAGCGGAAAGAGAGACTGTCACGAACTGTTCACATCGACCGTTCGGCAAGCTGTTTTTCGTCAAAATGACGTCTTGGATTTGTCGTCGATTCCTGAATTCTGCGAGAGCGGTATGTCCTGTACCAAGGAAAGCGCTTGAACATTTACTTTCCTTGCGTCTGTTGCGACTGCCATATACGGTTCAAATGGTTCTTCTCCGGGGCCGTACTTCTTGCTTAGGTGTTCGAGAGCGACGCGACGGAGCTCACCGTATTCGCTCTCTCGGCGCAAGTCGCGAATGACATGCCGCCACTCGAAAAACAACTCGCGGGAAAAAGACCCTTCCCCGCCCTCAAAGAGACCGAGCAGCAGAAGTGGAGTGAGCATTTCAGAGTACGCGCAAGGCCCAGACGGACTACTCCGTTCGATTTCACTCCCGAACTTTACGCCTGCATTTTCCAAAGTTGAACGGAGGCGGGAGGGCCGGCAACCCACTGAAATGAACGCAACGGCTTCTCTGGACAAACGATAATCACGTTCTTGAAAACCGTACTCCAGCAACCGCACAACTCGACTTCGGAGGATACCAACTTCCTCTGACCACTTGACGCTCACGGTCCGAGAAGCTCTAATCAAAACTTATCGAGGTGACGGCCATGCAGCGGACTGGACTGTCGGCTTGCTTGATTGTCGGACTCTTCTTAATCATTGTTACTGGCTCGTCCGTTTCATCGTCCTCAGCAGGAATTTCTTCTGAAAACCGAGCCGCGGGTGTTGAGCCTGTCCTTCGTTTGGAGAAGCCACGGTACGTACTCGGAGAGGCAATTCGGTTCTGGGTCGGTGTGAGCCCCAAAAATTCAACCGGAATTCCTGAAACGCTTATGACTTCGTGCGCCTTGAGCATAACTAGTTCTGACGGAGCGCAAAGCGTCCAATCGATTGCATGGCCTGTCGACGGATCGTCCGACCGGGGCTGGATAGGTGGGTGGGGTTTCGGAGATCGGAAAATAGAGCCAGGTGACTACACGCTCGTTTTGGATTGTGCCGGGAACAAGACGCCGCAGGTGAAGTTGATCGTTGAACGAAATGAAGTATTCAGCCAAATCAGAGCAGGGTTTCGTTTCGAGCACGCGGGAGCTGTGACGAAAGCCACTAAGGTTCCCGTTGTCCTCACGGTCCAGAATGACACAAACTCAGTCATTCGATTTCCCAAGCGTGGCGCCCTTATGGAAGGCATCAGTATCAAAGTAGTTCGGAAAGAACCCGCTCTCGGTTCGGAGTTTTTCTACCCGTGGCAGAAGCTAAGCCACCCAAGCACCAGCCCGGCCTCATTTACAAACACCTGGGGCGCGGCTTCAGAGGTTCCGTCCGTGGTTCTTCGACCCGGACAGCACCTTGAACAACGCTTATTGCTCGGGGATGCTTACTCGTTCGAGGGAGACGGAAACTATGAAATTACCTTCAGCACAGTACTTTCGGTGCTAGTGGGAGAGGAAAATGGTCCGTTCGCCGACCTTTGTCCGATTCGACTGCCCGTCACCGCAAGCGCGATGTTTGTTGTGGCCAACACGCGCTAACAAGATTAAGTGCCTGGTCAACGTAAGAGCTCTATCGGACGCGCGTTCTCACTGAGGTCTGAAGGCAGGCAGGGAGTTCTGCGCGCGTTCGATAGAGCCGTTAATCACCGTGAAGTTCACATCAGATTAGTGAAGCTTGTGCATCTGGCATCCAGCCGGAACATTTCATGGGAGCAACGGAATGCCCCACTCAGACCTCATCCGCAAATACTTCTCCGCCTACAAAAACAAAGACTGTAAAGCTGTCGAATCCCTATTGACGGACGACTTCGTGGTTACTAGTCCGTACGACGATCACATCGACCGAACGACCTATTTCAAACGCTGCTGGCCATATGGCGAAAAATCCCCAACTTATGTCATTGAGGCGCTTTTTGAGAAAAGCAACGAAGCCTTCATCCACGGCTTGTTCGACTGGACCGATCCGTGGCCCTAGTATCCTTTACGAAACTGTGCCAAAACGAACAGTTTAAATCTGGTTACCGGAATATCTTTATAGAAACCATAGCCGGGCAGCCAAGGGAATTGGCATGAGACTCTGTGCTACAACGCTCAACTTGTTTTATGAATCTAAAATCGTTATGCGAGAGATAAAAGCATCTGCGTATCCCACTGCCGCCGAGAACAGTGCAGAGCGCCGGCGGTCACACCGCGTTTACATCACCATGCCGGTCGTCATCCGCGGAAAAAACGGGCATCTACCCTTCCGCGAAGAAACGCACACGGCCTCGGTGAACGCTCACGGCTGCATGGTGCGAATTGCAGAAAAAGTCGTGCGAGGGCAGGAAGTCGCAATCCTCAACCCCAAGACAGTCGAGGAATTGCCTTGCACCGTAACATTCGTTGGGCAGAGGGAATCCGGTAAGACTGAGGTGGGCCTGGAATTTATCGAGCCATCACCGCTATTCTGGCGGATGACCTTTCCGTCTGAAGATTGGGATCCCTCCGAACGTAAACGCCCTACTAGCACGAGTACGCGTGCTTTGCCCCGGCGCAATACGGCCTGCTGATCCACCGGATCAAAAATGACAAAAGAGAAAGCAATTGAAGCCTTACAGCATGCAGCGTTTGATGCAAGAGACGTTGGACTTAACGAAGAACAGATAATCGAAGCAGTGAAAGCGCCGACAACGGAATATCAAGCTGGGTTAAACACTTTCTCCGGCAAGCCGGTTCAATCTAGGTAAGTCAGGACAGTATCGGTATGTAGTTTTCTGTTGCCCGCCGAATCGGCGCGGCGTTTTTGAATACTTCGCCAGACTCTAGTAATATCAGGCCCAGAATCACGGCAACGTGAATTAATCCGCCGGTCACGTGAGACGCGAAAAATCCAAGCAACCAAAAAACGATAAGAATCGCGGCGATTGTCTCGAGCATGTTTTTATCTCCATCATTGAGCCAGAGAGCATCTGATTTTATTCTCCCTAACTGCGCGGATGCCTTTTCGCGTTCGAAGAGCGGAACGCGTGCGCCGTGGCAACGTGACCCTTATACTCGGCTGCCGCCGCGTTGTAGGCGTCTTGCAGTTCACGCTCGGGATTAGTCTGAGTCTTTTTGGTTTGACCTCCTCGGGGATCGTTGCCTATGTGTTCCAGACATGACCAGTGCGCCCTTGTTTGTAAGTCGCGCAGTCGTTGGCATTCTTCGCAGCTCATAGGAAGTATTCCGCTATTACGCTCTTCGCACTAGCCAAACGATCACACCGTTAATCAATATGGTTCCTACTATCCCGTACCCAGACATTTTAGCCTCCAGTGGGAAGATCTTCGGATTCAGGAGCGATGCATAAGTCTGGACCGCGGACCTTGGCTGTATCTGTTCAATTTGGTGCACAATCGTGACAACTCGAGTTTCGGTTAAGCACGCGCTTGGATCTGTCTAGCAGAAGAGCCAGGACCATGCGGACTCTCCTTTATGTCATTCGCCATTTGAGCCCTTAGCCTGGACCGCTCGCCGCGCTTCTTCGCTTCGATGAAGCCATGGATCAAACGCTTCGTGCGTTCGACGAAGGCCAAATGATCGCCGAGGCAACTCTCGAGCAGCACGCCGACGCCATGGTGGCCGGAAACATCGGCGGCCGCGACTAATGTGACGTATTCCCCCGAGCGCATGTGGCTCAAATGATTGGCCTTTGCCAATACAAAGAGCCGCCTCGCCTCCTGGGATTGGATCTCAGAAAGTTCCCTACGGAAGTCCTCGACAAATACATCCTGGAGCCGTCCGGTGACGTGCACCCGTTTCTCACGGATCATTTTGAAAGCCTCGTCCAGCTTCGCTAGGGTTTGCTGAGACACCAAAGCCCGTGCTTCGAGGACCTCTCGAATTTCCGAATTCTGGGACAGTTCTCCCAGTTCCTTGTAGACCGCTGCCGTACGCTCCGTGCCGTGCCGCACCTGGCTCAGCATGGTTACAAACAGTTCCCTTGCGTTCTTAACTCTCATAACTAATTCCTCTCCAGAAAGCTGTGTTTGGGGCCTATTGAATCGCGCCACAACCTTCACCGAGTACCGCCACCGCTTGTTAACAGCTTAAAAACAATGCAGTTGCCCGTCTAAAAGCAAATCGCTTCAGAAATGCTTACTCCTTCAGCTTGAAAAGGTCAGCGAGTGGCCCTTTCCCTCAGGGCGGCCTCTCTCGGTTGTTATTAAACGCCCGTAGGGCCGATTCACGGAGAATCATAAAGCGGCGGGAAAGGTAAAACTGTTCAATATCAGACGTTTTAGAAAATAGCCAGATGAACGCCAGCTCTGAAGCCTGGGGTTCGCGGCCACATTCGTAACATTACTAAGTTGCGTCGAAGCCGCAGAGCGATCCTCCTGGTGGAAGCCGCAATGATTTTGTGGCAATCCTAGCGGAGAAGACCTCATTGCGACTCCGTACTGTGGAAAACGTCGGATGGAAGGCCGACTCTCAGTCATCGCTGAGAACAGTGAACAAAACAGCCACAAGAGTCTTGACGAATTCAGCGAATACGGTGGGAACAGCGAACAAAAACACCGATAACGCGTTCGCTTAACACGCTGTTCATTTATGCCAAATACTAATTCAATTTTAATCCTGACTTAACGGATCAGGTTATTTGACTGTATAAGCTTTGTGGCTCAACTAATCGTGAGGACTTGCTTTGATGTCAAAAGAAGAAAATAAAAAAGCAACGCAGATCTGTCCTAACTGTGGCAGCGAGACCGTTTACCGGTCGCGTCGGCGCGGAAAGATTGAGCGGTTGTTACGCGTTCTAACGATCGCTCCGTTTCGATGCGAGAGTTGCTGGAATCGTTTTTTTCGACGGGTAGCGTAAGACAGTTCCGCCGCCCTATAGCCGTCGAAGGTGGCGGCACGTCCTGGCGCGAGGGAAATCAGGCGCCCAAGAGGTTGACCTGTAATTTGCGATAGCCGTGCTCGTTCGCCCATAGGTCTAGAGGTATTGTGGCGAGCTCGTCTACGACGGGAAGGGCGAGACCTGTCTTGGTCAAATCGACGGTTTTTAGGTAGGTGTGGCACGTGTCGCAGACGTCCACTCGCACATGCGCGATTTCAGATGCAGAATAGAACGCCATCTGCGGCTCTCTCTCTTCACCGCACGCCGGGCAATAGATTCTTCGGAAATTCCATTCGTGCGCACATAGCATACAAATCAGCGACTTCTTCGCTCCGTCGCCTTCACTGCGCAAGACGCCCACGACGGGTTTGCCGCCACACAGAGGGCAAAGAGACGGAGTTCCATCCAGATGCATGGGAGCACGCCGGTTGGCAAGATACTCGGCGTAGGGCTGAAGGAAAATCCAAGCCAGCAATCGTTGTGAAGGAATCGCCTCGTCCGCCTCGTTTGTTGCGTCTTCTTCTGCCGCACTGACCTCTGCCGGCGATTCCGCTTCAGCTAGCCAAAAATCTTGTATCACCCGCTGCCAGACTGCTGCACCCTTTTGCGACAAATCGACAGCGGCCTGCGCAAGAGGCGCCGGAGCAACCTGCTCGATCGCCGATAGAAAACCAGGAAATTTCGGGAGGAGAGCGAAAAGGTCCAATTCGTCGCGCAAGGGCGCGTCGCTCAAGATTTTCGGCAAAACGGGCAACGCCTTCTGGATCTCTTCATAGAGACTTTTCTGAAACGTTGCGACGCGAGAGTAGAAACGAAGTCCTTCGGCGGCGAATGGATATGTGGAAGTTAATTCGTTGGCACGCCGGATTCGGCGGTCCCACTGCGACAGGGTCATTCGGTGGGTCGAGCTCGACCGGTAACCTTGTAATACCATTTGCGATGAAACGTCCAAGCCCAGGCGCGCGTAACCGATCCGTGGATCATGGAACCGAAACTTCCTTCTTCCAAGATCGTGCTCATGTAAACGTGAATCAAGAATAGGCCAATAGTGATCAGCGCCACACTGGCGTGAACAAGGATAGCCACGTAGCGCAGGATATGGATACTCCAAGGAACGGCTTCGACGTACCACAGCATAAAGCCGGAAAGTAGAAGAAGAATCGTGCTGCCAACCATTCCCCAAAAGTAAAGTTTCTGTCCCCAGTTGAAGCGGCCTACTGGAGGAAGTTTGTCATCCTCATTTTCTATGTAGGCTTGGATGTTATCGGCCCAGACGCGATCGTCGTTATCCACTTCCATATCACCGCTCCAGTGGAGGAACATCAGGAACTGGGATACGGTGAAAAAAATGCCAAACCATGGGTGCCAGAATCTTGCCGTTGGTCCGCCGCCGACAATCGCGGCCATCCAGTAGAGGTAGGGCGTCCAGAAAGCGAGTCCGGTGATCAAACAGTAGGTATATGTTATTGCGCCAAACCAATGATTCACCCGTTCGACCATGGTGTAACGCGGGATAAGCTCCTCGTCGAAGGCCGAGGTGGTCCGCGCGCGCGGCGTTGTATCGGTGGTGCTCATGACGGCTTCCGATCTTCGGGCGGGATCGGTTCTTCCTTTTTCGGCCCGATTCGCATGTAATGCAAGGCCAAACCGACCAGTCCTCCTAACATCGCCAGATTGCCTAGCCACTTCAGCGGGCCTTTCCACAGACGTACCGACAGAGGGATGTGCGGATCTCTTGGCAATCCACCGTAAAGCTCCGGATTCTTGGCGTCGTGTAGAACGTAAATTACGTGAGTGCCGCTAACTCCGACGGGATCGTACACTCCGGCATCGGGGAAGCCGGACTGGCTGCGAAGTTGGTCTGCGCGCGTCTCGGCCAGTTCCTTCATTTCCGATTTTGTCCCGAAATGCAAGCAACCCGTTGGGCACGCTTTGATGCAAGCGGGTTCGAGCCCTACCGACACGCGGTCGTTGCACAGCGTGCATTTGAAAACTTTGCGGGCGGTTGGACTGAACTTCGGAATATTGAAAGGGCAGCCGGTGATGCAGTAGCCGCAACCGATGCAGTGCGCTTCCTGGAAGTCCACAATACCGTTGGCATACTGAACAATGGCTGCGTCTGCCGGGCACGCGGCCAGACATCCGGGATCTTCGCAGTGCATGCACTGGTCTTTGCGCATCAACAGCATCATGGTGCCGTCGTCGCGCTCATGTTCGTTGAACTTGATCAGGTTCCAATAATTCCACGCGGTTTCTGGCATGGTCTGGTAGCTGTTATCGAATTTGGTTTCGCTGAAGGTGTAACCGTTCCATTCCAGGCAGGCCACTTCGCAGGCTTTGCAACCGATGCAGGTGGTGGTGTCCACTAGTTTGCAGACTTGATATTCACGGTTGAGCCCGGCGCCTGGAACAGTGCCGGCGTGCCCTGAAATTCGGACTATTTCGGTTGACGCCTGGCTCATGGTTCGCTCCTAAGCCTTTTCGATCTTCACGAGGAAGCCCTTGGATTCAGGGGTATGTGCATTTGGGTCGCTGACCGCCGGCGTCAGCAGATTCGCCGGAGTGCGTGCATCCTTTCCTTCATCCTCAATGATTCCGCGGTAGCCCTGATGGATCGGCAGGCCGATCTGGTAAACCTTCTTGCCGTCGATCATCATCGGCTTTAGCCGACGCGTCACGAACGCTTTCGCAGTGTAAGTTCCGCGCGCGCTGATCACATGGATCATGTCCGTCCCGCGAATTCCTTTTTCGTTCGCCAGTTCCACGGGAATTTCCACGAATGGCTCGGGGATCAACTGGACGTTCATCGGATTGTTCTTCGTCCAGTAGTGATATTGCTCTGTCAGCCGATAGGTGGTGCATACGATGCTGTATTCTTCCGGGTCGCCGAACTTATCGTACGGAGTCTTAAATTTCTTCACTAGCGGATTATTCGATTGTTGCGGGTGAAGCAGATTCTTGGTCGGGCTTTCAATGGGTTCGTAGTGTTCGGGGAACGGTCCGTCAGCAAGCACTCCGATGGGGGCAAACAATCGACCGACGCCTTCTGGATTCATGATGAAAGGCCCCATGTGATCCTTCGGATGGGAATCCGGTTTGAAGTCAGGTACATCATTGCCTGCCCATTTTCCGGCCGCTTCGTTCCACCATACCTGCTTACGGGTTGGGTCCCACGGTTTGCCTTCCGGGTTACAGGAAGCGCGGTTATAGAGCACGCGCCGGTTGGCGGGCCATGACCACGACCAGTTGGGGAAAACGCCCATTCCGGATGGATCTTCAGTGCCGCGACGTTGAATCTGTGCACCTGCTTCCGTCCAGCATCCGGAGTAAATCCAGTTCCCGCACATGGTCGTACCGTCGTCTTTCAGCCATGCAAAACCGGGTAGCTGCTGGCCGGCCTTGATCACTTGTTTGGTCACAGGATCTGTCAGGTCCGCGAGCGCTTTGCCATTGAGTTCCATGGCCACTTGAGAAAGCGATGGGTGAGCCGAGTCCGCATAAGCCCAGTTCAAATTCAATATAGGATCGGGGAATTTCCCGCCGTCCTTCTTGTACAGATCGCGAACACGCAAGAAAATATCCGCGATAATGTCCTGGTCGAGCCGCGCCTGTCCCGGGGGCGGAACGGCGGCATACTTCCAGGTGACCCAGCGCGCCGAGTTCGTCATGCTGCCATCTTTTTCTGCGAAACCTGCGCAGGGCAACCGGTACACTGTCGTGTTGATAGTTTTCTGCTCGTCGGTTGTGATTCCCGGCGCTCGCCAGAACTCGCTGGTCTCGTCCTGGTAAATTTCGCCCACGACGAGCCAGTCAGCCTTCTTCAACGCGTTGATATTCTTGTTGGTGTCTGGTCCGATCATGACGCCGTTCATTCCGAAAGCCATCATGCCCTTGACCTTGCCGTTGTACATGTCGTCCCAAATGTGGGTCCAGGAATAATCGCGGTCAACCTTGGGAAGATAATCGAACGCGAATTGATTTTCCTTGGTCGCCGCGTCCCCATACATTGCCTTCATCAACGACACGAAAAATGCTGGGGTGTTTGCGTAGTAGTTCCACGAACCCCACGGCGACGGTTTCGACGACGTCGGCGTCGTGCGCTTCAGAAACGTAGCCAAATCCGTGTCCGCGGGAATTGGCGCCTTCAAATATCCAGGCATGGAATCAAAAAGCCCTGCCATGTCGGTGGCGCCCTGAATATTCGAATGACCACGCAACGCGTTCACTCCGCCGCCAGCTCTTCCGACATTGCCGAGAAGAAGTTGGATCATGGCGGCAGTGCGAATGATTTGAGTCCCGAAGGTATGCTGGGTCCAGCCCACGGCGTAGATGATGGTGGCAACTTTCTTCATGTCGCCGTCTTTACGAACCGAGGTGAACATGTCGACAGCCTTCAGATACTGGTCCTTGGGAATGCCGGTAATCCGCTCGACGGTTTCCGGCGTGTAGCGCGAATATTGCTGCTTCATCAGTTGAAAGACGCACCGCGGATGTTCAAGCGTCAGGTCGTAGGCGACATTTGGCGGTAGATGAGGAGGCGGCGCTGCTCCACCAACCTTGCCCGGCACTGGTTCCGGAGCGTGACCGGTCGCTCCCGCTGCACCTCCCTGTTCGCCGGAACCGCCCACCCCTTCGTAATTCCATGTGGATAGATCATACTTGCTCGTCGCGGAATCAAATCCCGAGTAGAGGCCGTCCTCCGGCAGTTTGAAGCCTTCCTTGACGATGAACGACGCGTTTGTATAGTTGACCAGATATTCCTTCGCGATGCGGTTATTCTCGATGGCGTAGCGGATTAGCCCGCCCAAAAATGCAATGTCAGTGCCGGCGCGAATTTGCAAGAAGAGGTCAGCAGTGGAAGACGTGCGCGTAAACCGCGGATCCACCGAAATCAGCTTGGCGTTGCGATTGCGCTTGGCCTCCATCGCCCACTTGAATCCACAGGGATGGTTTTCGGCAGGGTTCCCGCCCATGATCAACATCATGTCGGTGTTCTTGATGTCGATCCAGCCATTGGTCATGGCCCCGCGTCCGAATGTTGGTCCCAAACTTGAGACCGTGGGGCCGTGTCAAACACGGGCTTGGTTTTCTAAATACACCAAGCCCAAACTCCTCATGGTCTTTACGACCAGATAATTGAATTCATTTGTATCCGTGCAGCCGCCGATGAACGAGATGCCTTCGCAGCGATTCGCGAGGCGGTCATTTGCGTCCTTTTCTATGAAAGTCTCGTCGCGGGTTTTTTTTGTCCAGTGTGCTATTTCATTCAGCGCGTCGTCCCAGGAAATATCCTGCCAGTCGGTCCCACCAGGTCTGCGGACTTGCGGCTTGGTCAAACGCCGCGGGTTCAGCATATCCTGCTCAAGCGAAGAGCCTTTGGGGCAGAGTGTTCCGCGATTAGTTGGATGGTCGGGATCGCCTTCCACATGAACCACTTGTGGCGTGACGTTCTTAGCTTTGTCGCCGATGGTGTAGATAAGGACGCCGCAGCCCACCGCGCAGTAGGGGCATGTAGAGCGCGTCTCGGTAGCGCGCGCGATTTTCAATTCTTTCAGCTGGGCGTAGGCAGGCTTGAGGTCGAATCCGAAGATGGTGGCGGCAACACCACCGACAGCCGCTACCTTGAAGAACTCTCTGCGCGATGCTTGCATTGAGGACCTCCAGATCCGTTCAAGAGTCGGCGGACTTGTATTTATTAGGCTTAGCTTGAGCGCTTGTCAAGTGTCATGAAGAAGAAAGTAAAATAAATGGTCCGCTCCGTTGACACCGCTTTAATAATGAAACGTCTATCGATTCCGAACCTTGAACTTCACGCTCCGGCACCAATTTCTGCTATCGTCTGCAGCGCAAGAGACATCCGTGGCATCAACGACGCTTGTCGTTGATAACCCGTTCACCGCTAACTTATTATTGATGCGCGAGCTCGCAGAATGGGCGCACGTTCTTGGGATTTTTAATTAAGCGGAAAAGGACTATTCCGTGAACCGATTATTCCTCCGCTGCTCCATTTCGTTGCTGGCCGCAGGGGCTGACGGCGGGGTCTGCTTCAGCACAGAAATCCTACGACCCCGGAGCATCCGATACCGGAATTAAGGTCGGTAACATCGCTCCCTATGCAGGCTGGGCCAAGGAATATGCGACTATCGCTCGCGCCGAAGCCGCTTATTTCCAGATGGTCAATGACCGTGGCGGAGTCAACGGACGGAAGATAAACATTATCAGCCTGGACAATGGGTCGGAGGTCGCCAAGTCAGTCGATCTCGCGCGGAAGCTGGTGGAAGATGAAAAAGTCTTGCTGATTTTCAGCTCTATCGGAACCGAAGGCAATCTCGCCATCCGCGATTATTTGAACGAAGAGAAAATTCCTCAATTATTCGTACAGTCAAGTTCCGCGGTTTTCAACGACCCTGCGCACTTTCCGTGGACCATGGGATTTTTCGCCAGCTACCGAAGCGAAGGGTTGGCCTATGCGAAATACATTCTGCAGAATAAGCCAGCCGCAAAAATCGCAATACTCTACTCAAATGACGATACCGGCAAAGAGTATGTTGCGGGAGTGCGCGACGGGCTGGGTGACAGAGCGTCGACGCTGATCGTCAAGGAAGTTTCTTACCAGGTATCGGACCCCACGCTTGATCCACAAATCGTCGCGCTCAAAGATTCCGGCGCCGATGTTTTCTTCAATTTCTCTATTGGGCCGTTCGTTACGCGAGCGATCAGGGCAGCGTATGATCACCTTTGGCATCCGCTGCAGTTCATTCCGAACGCGTCGCTCTCCGTGGCAGCGTTTCTGGATCCGGCTGGTCTTGAGAAATCTACGGGGATCATCACCAATGCGCGGTCCAAAGGCTGGTGGTTTCCTCGGGCGCAAAATGATCCGGCCGTGCGCGATTTCCTCGACTGGATGAAAAAGTACAATTCGCAGGGAAGTCTGCGCGATCAAGACAATGTCGCTGGTTACGAACGCGCTCAAGTATTGGTAGAAGTATTGAGGAAGTGCGGAGACAATCTCACGCGCGCGAACGTGATGAAACAAGCGTCCAGTTTAGACCTTGAACTGGGAATGCTTCGCCCCGGAATCAAAATCACTACAAGCCCCGCCGATTATCAACCCATCAAGCAGTTGTTCCTGATGCGCTTCGACGGCAGGGAATGGGTTCCGTTTGGAAGTACCATCGATGCAAACTGAAATGATAGGAATTTATTCGGGGGCGAACTCAACACGGTTACGTCCGCGATGCTTAGCGGTGTAAAGCGCCAAGTCGGCTTGGCTCAAAAGAGAACTGAAATCCGGAGGTAGTAGTCCCTGTTCACCTTGAAAACCGGAAATGCCAAAGCTCGCGGTGACCTTTACCACGCGGTTCCCAAAGAAGAAATCCTGTTCCTCAAACTGTCTTCGAACACGTTCTACTACAGACGCGACGTTTTCCTTGTCCGCGTGGGTCAAAATGAAAAGAAATTCTTCGCCGCCAATGCGTCCGCAGATATTGGAGCGCCGAGAGTTGGTTTTTAGTATTTCGGCAAATCTCTTCAAAACTTTATCGCCCGCATCGTGACCGCTGGAATCGTTCACGCTTTTAAAATTATCGAGATCTGCCATTACGACCCAGAAGGGGAAGCCGTGGCGGGCCGCTCCACTAAGTTGGCGAGGAGCCCATTCATCGATCGCCCGACGGTTGGGAAGGCAGGTCAAAGAATCGGTGAGCGCCAGCTCTTCCAATAAGCGATTCTTGGCTCCTACTTGCCGGTGCAATTCCACCAGTCTGCGTCCCACTTCAACACGCGCTAGCAATTCTTCCGGATGGAAGGGCTTGGTGAGATAGTCATCAGCGCCGGCAGCCAGGCCTTTCACGACATTTTCCTTCTCCGACACGCTAGTCAATATTATGACGTAAGTATAAGGATTTTGAGATCCCGCCCGGATGCGTTGGCACAACTCAATGCCGGTAAGATCCGGCATCACCCAGTCTGTGATGACGATCGCAGGGAAATGTTCGGATATCAAATCGATCGCTTCCTGGCCGCTTCGAGCAACCAGGAGTAAATAATTGGCGTCGGTAAAAGCTTGTTCTACCAGCTTGCGGTAAACGGCTGAGTCGTCGGCGACCAGTACTTTCAGACGGTCTTTCGCGGGCATCTCACCTCGAGCTGTCGTCAGTTTCAGTTGGTGGTTGCGAGTGATGCAATGCGATTGAGAGATTGACTGATGCTAGCACAAGGTGGCCGCGGAACAAGTCTTAGTCAAGTTAGAGATGCTCCCCGCGCACGTGCAGATACGTGCACAAATCAGCAATAAACATGTCGATTTCGACTGCATTTTTTTTATTCACGCAGGCGGGTACGCTCGTCGGTCTTGCCAAGATGGAGGAGAAGATAAGTCGCCGTGAGGTTCCACGCCAGAGTTGCGGCTGCCGGATTGTAAGAGGGCCGAACATCGCAGAAAAAGCCATGATCTGCATGGGAGAACTCGACGTTCACATAGGTTTTCCCCAGCCGTTTGCATTCGTCTATGATCGCGCGAATCTGTTCGACGCCGATGTGTTTATCCAGGCCACCCCAGAAAAACATAATAGGCGCATGCAGATCTGCGACTTTAGGCAGTAGCGTGGGCGCGATATTCCCGCCGTAAAATGAGACGGATGCTTGCAGCGGGAGCGTGGCGCAAGCCAGGAAAGAAGCACGTCCACCTAGGCAGAATCCGACGCTCGCGATTTTATCAGGCGTGACATGCGAATTGGTCTTCAGCCAATCGTAAGTGGCGCGCATATCTTCGACTGTGCCCTTCTCCGTCATTGCCCTCATAGCGGGCATCACGGACTGGAAGTCGTCGTATTCCCCCTCGAATCCGGGAGCCGTGCGATGGTAAAGTTCCGGAGCGATTGAGACGTAGCCCTCGCGAGCAAATCGTTCGGTGACGTCCCGGATATGCGCGTTCACACCGAAAGCTTCCTGGAACACAAGCACACCGGGATGCTTGCCTTCGTCCGAAGGACGCGCTACGTAAGCATTCATCTCGGTTCCATCGGCAACTCTTAGCGAAACTTTCTCTGTCGCGATATCTTTCATAAAAAGGCCCTCATAGAAAGAAGTACGAAACATACTTTCGAGGACATTCTATAGAAGTTCTTAGCCATGGGAATAGCGAATCAATCGATCGCTCGTTTGCATCCAACTTTGACAGGGAGGCTTTTCTATGAGTTTGAAACAGTATGTGACGCTGGGACGTTCTGGACTGCGGGTGAGCCCGCTGGCGCTTGGCACCATGACATTTGGCACTGAATGGGGATGGGGAAGTGAACCGGCAGTCGCGCGACAGGTATTCGACGGATATATCGAGCAGGGCGGAAATTTCATCGACACCGCGGACGGCTATACCAACGGAAAGAGCGAAGAACTACTTGGCCATTTTATCGCCGAGCGGGGTTTGCGTGAACGCTTGGTGCTCGCTACGAAATTTACTTTCAATGCCGACCCGGCGAACCCGAATGCGGGCGGCAACGGCCGCAAAAATATTTACCGTGCGCTGGAAGGTTCTCTGCGTCGCCTGAAGACCGATTACATCGATTTGTACTGGATGCACGTGTGGGACATGGTTACTCCGGTCGAAGAAATTCTCTCAACCATGAACGATCTGGTTCGCGCTGGCAAAATCCGCCATTTTGGTTTTTCGGACGTTCCGGCATGGTACGTGGCGCGCGCGCAAACGCTGGCGGAAAAGGAAGGCAAAGAACGACTCATCGGCCTGCAATTGGAATATTCATTGATCGAGCGCAACATCGAACGCGAGCATATTCCAGTCGCGCAGGAGCTGGGCATCGGGCTCTGCCCTTGGAGCCCGCTTGGCGGCGGTTTTCTCACTGGGAAATATAGGCGCGAGGGAAATACAGGGCGAGGCGAAGGTCGGCTTGACGCGGCGAAGTTCTCTCAGCTCACGGACCGCTTTACCGAGCACAATTGGCGAGTGTCGGATGCTCTTCTTGAAGTAGCGAAACAACTCAACAAGAAGCCTGCGCAAGTGGCCTTGAACTGGGTGGCCAGGCAACCGGGAATCACCTCAACCATCATCGGAGCTTCGAACATTGCGCAACTGCAGGATAATCTCAACGCGCTTGAATTCACCATTCCCGCGGAACTTAGAAAGCGTTTGGATGATGCCAGCGCAATTGAACGGTTTCACCCGTACACATTCTTCGAAGCGGGTATCCAGAACAGGGTTAGGGGAGAAAACCCTGTGAGTGCCTGGGCTCCTGCCGGACGTCAGCCCGATGCATCGCCGGAAAAATCCGCTGAGAAGGCCAAGGCGAATGCGGCGGAAAAATAAACCGGTCAGGCCTTAGATGAAATTTTATCGAGGACTCGCGAGCGACCATTTCGACCGGCAACGTTTTTATAACCCAGGAGAAAGGCTTCGTGGCACGGGCAGCGTGCTTCAGTGGATGATGAATCGCAAGCCCGGGCCTTGGCCCAAATGGATTGACGAACCGTTGGGAGCGCCACCTCCGGAGCGCGTCACTGCCGAGCGCATCAGAGCCACTTTCGTAGGCCACTCAAGCGTCCTCATTCAAACGGGTGGCGTGAATATTCTATGCGACCCGATATGGTCAATGCGCGCCAGTCCTCTTTCGTGGATCGGGCCGAGGAGACATCGCGCACCTGGCATTCGATTCGAAGATTTGCCTCCCATCAATGTTGTTTTGCAAAGCCACGATCACTATGATCACCTTGATGTTCCTACGCAGCGGCGAATTGTTTCGCAATGGCAACCGAAGTTCGCTGTACCGCTGGGAGTGCGTTCTCGATTCGAAAAACACAAGATCTCCACAGTCGAAAAAATCAGCGAGTTGGATTGGTGGCAATCGCAAGTGATTTCAGAAAGACTGAAAATCACTTGCGTACCAGCCAGGCACTTTTCGGGCCGGGGACTGCGGGATCGCAATAAAACTCTTTGGTGTGGCTACGTGATCGACGGTCCAGCCGGCGTAATTTATTTCGCCGGAGACACTGGATACGGAGCGCATTTCGGCGAAATTAGACGGCGGTTTCCGCAGATTCGTCTCGCGTTTCTTCCTATCGGTGCTTATCTCCCGCAATGGTTTATGGGGCCGGTTCATATGTCTCCGGCTGACGCGGTCCGCGCGCACGAAGAGCTTGGCGCAGCCACTAGCCTCGCAATTCACTTTGGCACTTTTCATTTGGCGGATGACGCAGAGGATCAGCCCGCTCGGGAATTGCGAGAAGCGCTTTCATCACGCACACAAGTGAACCCTTTCTGGATTTTAGGCACCGGCGAAGGACGCGACATTCCGTAATCTTGAAGAAATCAGGAATTTAGTTGCAGTTTTAATTGCTGCTTAGAGACACCGGTCGCAGACTTTCGCAGCACGGGTTTCTCCGAATGATAGGTAACCTTCCCGCCGCGCACTTGCGCAAAAGGGGTCATTTCATGCTGATTTGCGAGTGTCGCGCTCATGATGTGCCTGACTTCGATCTTGCGCGCGGCAAGCACGTCTGCTACGAGCGACCGGTGGCAGCGCCACGGCACTGCTTCAGCGCACATCAACGCGGTTGGCTTGTCTTGGCTAAGTTCAATCGCGTGCAATAGTGCAGTCTCGAATTCAGGCGTGCCCATATAGTCCGCATAGCCGCGAAAGCTCGCGTTGCGCCAGCCGATGTTCTTCGAATCAGGTTTCGGGCGACGTAACCCGCCTAAGTCCTTCTGGTGGATGTATTCGATTCCGGCAGCCTTCAATGACGGTCTGAGCGTCTCGAGGCTATATTGGGGATTGCGTCGCGAACGAGGAATCGTGCGAATATCGATGAGGCGCTGCACTCCGTGGGCCCGCAGCAATTCCAGAAATTCTTCGAAGAGCCGCGTTGAATGACCGATGGTAAATATCGTTTGTTTCGGTTCTTTAGGCTTTTTCTGAATCCGCGGACACATAAGTCTATCCTACGGCAGGTGGTCACTTGCCGTCGAATTCATCTCCAAGAATTTTGCTTCGGCGATGAAGGCTGAACGGCGATAATAGAAACCGTTCACGCTAGTCCGTGGGCTGCGGATTTGAACTGGGGGCGTATGGCGGAAATCAAAGCTTTATTCTGGGACAACGGTGGGGTAATCCTGACCAACGGATGGGATCGCCATTCGCGCCGCGCGGCTGTAGAGAAATTTCACCTCGATTGGAACGACTTCGAGGACCGCCATGAATTAATGCTCGACGCATTTGAAACTGGCCGTGCTTCGCTCGACGGTTATCTTCATCGGGTCGTTTTTTACCGTGAGCGCCCTTTCTCCTCTGACGATTTCAAGGCTTTTATGTTTGCCCAGTCACAACCCTATCCTGAACCGCTCGCGTTCTTGGGACAGATTGCCCGGAGCCGGCGATTTCTGATGGCTTCACTCAACAACGAATCGCGCGAAATCAACGAATATCGCATTGATAAATTTGCGTTGCGAGATTACTTCGAAGCCTTTTTCAGCTCATGCTATTTAGGACTACGCAAGCCGGATCCTGGAATTTACAAATTGGCGCTGAAAATCACTCAGCAAAAGCCCGCGGAGTGTATTCTGATCGATGACCGCGGATTGAATCTGGAAGTCGCACGCGAGTTGGGGATGCAAACCATATTATTTGAAGATCTCGCACAATTGCGAAACCAATTGGCAGGCTTTAACATTTCGTTTAGCGAAAAATAATCAGGAGAAAATTTTATGGAATTGGGAATGGTTGGCCTCGGCAAAATGGGCGGATTTATGACGGAACGCCTCTTGCAGGGTGGTCATCGCGTGGTCGCCTATGACCGCACTCCATCGGTGGTGCAAGGCCTGGTAGGCAAGGGCGCTAGGGGCGCAGATACCCTTGATAAGATGGTCGCGCAGTTGAAGGCCCCGCGCGTTGTTTGGCTTATGGTTCCTTCCGGCGCGCCTGTCGATCAAACGATTGAACAGCTTCTTCCGCACTTGGCCGAGGGTGACACGATCATCGACGGCGGAAATTCGTATTACAAGGACACCATGCGTCGCGGTGCGGCACTGGCGCAAAAGAAAATTAATTTTGTGGACTCTGGTACGAGCGGTGGAGTTTGGGGACTGAAAGAGGGCTACAGCATGATGGTGGGCGGCGATGCGGAGCTTATCAAACGCATCTCGCCGATCTTCCAAACACTTGCTCCAGGGCCTGATAAAGGTTGGAGTCGCGTGGGTCCGACAGGTTCTGGTCATTTCGTGAAAATGGTCCACAACGGCATCGAGTACGCCATCATGCAGGCGTATGCCGAGGGTCTGGATCTTCTTCGGCACAAGAAAGAATTCAACCTCGACCTGCTGCAGATTGGAAAAATCTGGCAGTACGGAAGTGTGATCCGTTCCTGGCTGCTCGATTTGACCGTGGATGCATTGAGCAAGAATCCTACGCTGGAAGGTATCGCGGCATATGTCACCGATTCCGGGGAAGGGCGCTGGACAGTGATCGAAGGAGTGGAACTCGGCGTGGCTTTGCCGGCCATTTCATCGGCGTTGGACAATCGCTTCCGCTCGCAAGACCCCGAGCCTTTTGCCAATAAACTTTTGGCCATGATGCGCAACGAATTCGGCGGTCACGCGGTAAAGAAAACTGCAAGCTAATCAGCGTTATTTGCGGAACGAGAAAATATGAAGCTCGATGTACGCGTACTTCCGGACCTGGTTTCACTCAGCCGCGCTGTGTTGGAAGAAACATTTCCTATCATCAAGGAAGCGGTCGCCAAACGCGGCAAGTTCTCGATCGCTTTATCGGGTGGCCATACTCCCGAAAAGATGTACTCGCTATGGGCCCAGACGGAACAGTATCGCGACAAAACTCCATGGGATCGTGTTCATTTATTTTGGAGCGATGAACGATACGTGTCGCCGCATAGCCGTCTGAGCAATTATCAGATGGCGAGCGAAACTTTGATCTCTCACGTTCCTATCCCTCCGGAGAACGTACATCTGGTGCCGACGACTCTGTCCCCTCCGGAGGAATGTGCGCGTGCGTATGAGACCGAGCTACTCAAATTCTTTGGCGCCGAGCAGCCGGCGTTCGACCTCCAGCTTCTGGGACTTGGGCCCGAAGGACACACCGCTTCTTTGTTTCCTAATTCGTCGGCCTTGGATGAAAAGTTGCGCTGGGTCGCCGCGGTTCGCGTCCCGGCTGATCCACCAGAACGGATTACACTGACGCCCGTCATCCTCAATATTGGGCGTAACACATTTTTTCTAGTGGCTGGCGAAAACAAACGCGCAATACTTTCAGCCATCCGCGCGGAATCCAATGCTCAAACCAGCCGGTATCCGGCTGCAAGAATTCACCCTCCGAGAGAACCTGTTTGGTTCCTGGACCAGGCGGCAGCGGGGTAAAATCCATCTACGCTGGTCTTTTGTTGAAGCTTTTCCCAAGACCTAACGTCTAAATACTACGGGCAGGACTGTTCCGAAAATAGAACTCGAAATCACAAGCAGAATACGGAATTGTCGATAAATGGTAGGGTGAGAGCTGTGAGCCCAAGAGGCCATGAAGAAATCGTCGGCTACAATTAGTAAGGCTTTGGCGTCGCTTGTTTTAATGCTCGCGACGTCGCTCTCGTTCGCCTCCTGCAGTTCGAAGACTTCGGCTGTCGGTCCGGACATGGCGGTGCCCGTGACCGTGGCTAGAGCCTTGAAAAAAACGGTTCCGATCGAATTAAGCGCTATCGGTACGGCTGAAGCCTATTCAACAGTTTCGATCAAGGGACAAGTGAACGCTGTCCTCAAAGAAGTGCACTTCAAGCAGGGTGATTTCGTTAAGAAGGGTGATCTGCTTTTCACACTCGACGCGCGCCCCTTCCAGGCATCACTCGCGCAAGCGCAGGCAAATCTCGCTCGCGACAAAGCGCAAGCAGACCTGACAATTGTTCAGGCTGAACGTTATAAAAAACTCTACGACGAAGGAATTTCCGCCAAAGAACAATACGATCAAATGCAGGCCAACGCTGCCGCGCAGCAAGGCTCCGTGCACGCCGACGAAGCCGCGGTTGAATCGGCCAAACTCCAACTTCAATATTGCGAGATTTATTCGCCGGTGGACGGACGCACCGGGGCTTTGCAGGTCTATCCCGGAAATTTGGTTAAAGAAAACGATGTCCCGGTGCTGGTGGTAATCAACCAGATTGCTCCGCTGTACGAGGATTTTTCCGTCCCGGAACAATACCTTGGCGTGATCAAGAAATATATGGCGGCAGGTCGCCTTCAAATTGAAGCCACGCCATATGGAGATACCGCGCCTGAAACGGGCTATCTGACCTTCGTCGATAACACGGTGGACAACACCACCGGAACGATCAAGCTAAAAGGGACGTTTGAAAACACAGACCATCGTCTCTGGCCGGGACAGTTCTCGACTGTCGCTCTCCGTTTGTCGGAACAAGAAAATGCTACGGTGGTTCCGACGCAAGCGGTACAAACCGGACAAAACGGCGATTTCGTGTTCGTGATCAAACCCGATCAAACTGCCGAATCGCGTCCGGTTAAAGTCGCACGGACGCTGGGAACTGAATCGGTGATTGCGAAGGGAATCGAACCCGGCGAAACGGTCGTCACAGACGGACAGCTTCGCTTGATCCCCGGAATTAAAGTGCAGATCAAAACTGCGCCGCAGGGAAGTTAGAGAAACAGCGATGAATATCGCCGAGCCATTCATTCGCCGGCCAGTTATGACCACCTTGGTCATGGCGGCCATTCTTCTGTTCGGCATCCTGGGTTACCGCGCACTTGCCGTCAGCGAACTTCCCAACGTGGACTACCCGACGATTCAGGTAGGCGCCAGTTTGCCCGGCGCGAGTCCGGATACCATGGCCTCGGCAGTCGCCACTCCTCTCGAAAAGCAATTTTCCACCATCGCCGGCATCGATTCGATGACCTCGACAAGCTCGCTTGGAAGCACCAGCATTACATTGCAATTTGATTTGAGCCGCAATATCGATGGCGCCGCGCAAGACGTACAAGCAGCCATCGCGCGCGCGTCCGCGCAGCTGCCTCCCAGCATGCCCACCCCGCCGACCTACAACAAAGTGAACCCTGCGGATCAGCCCATTCTTTATGTCGCGATGGGCTCGAAGACTTTGCCGCTTTATACCGTGGACCAATATGCCGAGACGCTGATGGGCCAGCGAATTTCTATGGTGAAGGGCGTGGCGCAAGTCCAAGTTTACGGTTCGCAAAAATATGCAGTGCGCATTCAGCTTGACCCGCAGGCGCTGGCCACGCGGCAAATCGGGATAGACGACGTTCACACCGCGGTGCAGAACGCCAACGTAAACCTTCCTGTCGGCACGCTCTATGGCGAACATCGCGCGTTTACGTTGCAAGCGAACGGCCAGCTGACTCACGCTTCGCTGTATCGCCCGTTAATCGTTGCCTACCGCAATGGTTCGCCGGTGCGGCTCGAAGATCTGGGCAAGGTTTACGACAGCGTCCAGAACGACCGAGTAGCCAATTGGTGGAACGACACTGAATCAGTCGTTCTCGCGATTGAGCGGCAGCCCGGCACAAACACGGTGGAAGTTGTGGATGCAGTAAAACAACTCCTACCGCAATTTCGCGCCATCATTCCGCCTTCGGTGCAAATGCAGATTCTGTACGATGCATCCGATTCGATTCGCAATTCCGTGGCCGATGTGAAGTTCACGTTGTACCTTGCCATAGCCCTGGTCATCCTGGTGATTTTCCTGTTTTTGCGGAACCTGTCGGCTACCGTCATCCCCAGTTTTGCGCTGCCCATGTCGATCATCGGCACGTTTGCCGTGATGTATCTGCTCGGATATACCGTGGACAATTTGTCGTTGATGGCGCTGACGCTTTCGGTGGGATTCGTGGTGGACGACGCCATCGTGATGCTGGAAAACATCGTTCGGCACATGGAGATGGGCGAAGGTGTGATGGAATCGGCGCTAAGCGGCTCACGTGAGATCGGATTCACAATTTTGTCCATGACGATTTCGCTTGCTGCTGTCTTCCTGCCCGTATTTTTTATGAGCGGCATCATGGGACGCCTGCTGCATGAGTTCGCTGTTGTGATTATCACTTCGATTCTTGTTTCCGGAGTTGTTTCTCTCACGCTTACGCCCATGTTGTGCAGCCGGTTTCTCCGTCCAGCTGGCGAAATGAAACATGGTCGCGTGTACATGGCGCTGGAAAGATTCCTGGATTGGATGCTGAGGGTTTACGACGTCTCGTTGCGATGGTCCTTACGCCATCGCGTTTTCGTGATGGTTGTCTCGGGAATTATTTTGGTTATTACAGTTTGGCAGTTCGCGGTGATCCCGAAAGGATTTTTGCCGGCCGAAGACAGGTCTCAGATTTTCGCCTTCACGGAGGCGTCTCAAGGCATATCTTTCCAGTCCATGAAGCAACATCAACTCGAATTGAACAAGATTGTTTTGAACGATCCCAATCGCAACGATTTCTTTTCAAGCATCGGCAGTTTTACCGCCAGCAACGGCGGAATCATCTTTATCCATCTGAAGGATCGCAAAGATCGTCCGGCCACCGAGCCAGCCGCGATATTGCATCTGGAGCAGGAGTATGGGGATGTTCCCGTCGTTGGAAGCGCGATTCGCGGGGTCGCTCCTTTATTCGCGCACCATCCTTCGATCGATGAATTGATCGAGGAATTCCGCGAGAAGTTCGCAACGGTGACTGGAATCAATGCTTACATGCAAAATTTGCCCCCTATCCAGGTCGGCGGGCAGCTCACCAAAAGTCAATATCAGCTTGCTTTGCAGAGTCCGGATACGGCCGAGCTTTATCGCGATTCCATGATCTTCATGAAGGAAATGGCAAAGCTTCCGGGCCTTCAGGACGTGACCACTGACTTGCTGATCGCGAACCCGCAAGTGAACGTGAATATCGATCGCGATAAAGCGTCCGCCCTCGGAGTGTCGGCGCAACAAGTAGAAGACGCCCTCTACACTGCCTACGGCCAGCGCCAGATTTCTACAATCTATGCGCCCAACGACGAATATTGGGTAGTCATGGAACTCCAGGACAAATATCAGGCAGACCCCGCGGCTCTATCGATGCTGTACGTGCATTCGAGCAGCGGAAATTTAGTGCCATTGAATGCCGTGGCCACACTGTCCACGAATCTCGGCCCCCTTTCTGTGAACCACCTTGGCCAGCTTCCTGCCGTCACGCTGTCTTTCAACCTTAAGAATGGAGTTGCGATCGGCGACGCTGTAAACAGCGTGAATAAGCTTGCTCGCGAAATTCTTCCTCCCACAGTGACCACGGAATTTCAAGGAACGGCGCAAGCGTTTCAATCGTCATTGTCGGGCCTGGGCATACTGCTCTTCATGGCAATCCTAGTGATTTACATCGTTCTGGGAATTTTGTACGAGAGTTTCATACATCCGATCACAATTCTTTCGGGTCTGCCTTCCGCCGCTTTTGGCGCTCTGCTAACCTTGCAGATATTTCATCTCAGTCTCGATCTTTACGGATTCGTGGGCGTCATCATGTTGATCGGCATCGTAAAAAAGAACGCGATCATGATGGTTGATTTTGCAATCGAGCGAGAACGCCACGGGAACAAGACCGCAGAAGAGGCGATCTATGAAGGATGTTTGATTCGCTTCCGTCCCATCATGATGACCACTATGGCGGCGTTGATGGGCACGCTGCCCATCGCTTTGGGTTCAGGCGCTGGCGCAGATTCCAGGCGTCCGCTCGGACTCGCGGTGGTAGGGGGCCTTGTTTTTTCGCAGGCGGTGACGCTGTATCTGACACCCGTTTTCTACACCTATATGGACCGCTTCCAGACGTGGGCCGAGAACCGTTTCGGGAAACGGAGCCGGAAACGGAACACGGTTCTCGCCGACGAACACTCATCGGCCGATTGACGCCGCCGAAATTTCAAAGATAAGTTTTCTTTCATTTAGTTTCGCCTCCTCCTACTGGCCTTCCGTACAGTTTTATTCGCTGGCGTAGGGTACTAATCTCGCTGTCATTGCGTACCATTGATTCAATTGCAGCGCGTTTCTACTATGAACCAGGACGCAGATGCGCCCCGGAAGACGGGATTGTTTTCGCCCGTGTTTCGTTTTGGTCCGCAGGAACCCAGCCAGAATGCGTTATGGAGAAGATTTCCCAAGAGATATAAGAACGCGCCCAAGACGGCGCGGACCACGTATGAATTCGCGCGTATCGGTTGTGATTGCCTGCAATGAACCTATCGGCCCGCCGTCCTACGAGCCAGCGTTCACACGAGTAGTTAGCGCGAACGGCTGCTTACTCGTGAGCCCGAAGGAACTCGAATTGCGGCAGCATTTGCGACTCACGAATTTGTCCACCCGCCGGACAGTGGAAGGTGTGGTGGTTTGGAAGGGCGTTCAAAGACCAGACGGTTGGGACATGGGAGTCGAAATCGCCACGCAGGGTCTGGATTTCTGGGGTGTGGAACTGTGAAATTTGAAAGTCTGAGGGTGCCGGCAGCTAAACTTTCTGGCTCGCAGGCGAAAATAATCGCGCCATCTCTTAAGTCAACAGTCGTTCCGGCACACTCGCCATCAACTAAGTCCGGTTCGCAATCCGCTGCGCAAGCTACCCCGGGAGAAGAGCGCCGCCGCAGCTACCGCGTTCTTCTGCGAGTGCGCGCGAGCATCCATGTCGCGCTGCAAGGGAAGCCAGTAACTTTCGACACGGTTACGCTAAGCGTCAGTAATCACGGTGCGCTGGTTGTGTTGAAACAGAGCCTTCCGTGCGATACCAGGCTGGTGCTGGAGCATAGCGGGACGAAAGAGCGCGTGGCCTGTAAGGTCGCTAGAATTGCTCGCGAAATGCCGGAAGGTTTCCACATACCGTTGGAATTTGATTCGCCCGCGCCAAATTTCTGGCGGATCGCTTTTCCGCCATCGGATTGGCGTCCTCATGACGATTTGTAAAACCATCTCGCCCGATTGAATCAATCAGAAGGGAAGTTTATGCAGGTCGAGGTTCCCACCGGAGAGGATGATTCCAATTTTCTTGCCTTCGGCGCGAATCTTGCGATTCAATGCTGGAGCTGCTGCTACGGCGCCGGAAGGCTCCACAACCAGTTTGGTGCGTTCCCACAGCAATAACATCGCCGCCACAATTTCTTCTTCGGTGACCAGCGAAATCTCATCTACAAGAGATTTCAAAATCGAGAATGTTAACGGGGAAAGCGTAGCGCGAAGTCCGTCGGCCATAGTTTCACTTTTTGCCGCCGGTTCGATTTTTCCAGCTTTCAGCGAACGGTAGGCGTCATCCGCATTGCTCGGCTCGCCTCCGATGGCGCGTATTCCGGGACGCATGTTTTTCGCCGCTATGGCCGAGCCGGACAAAAGCCCTCCGCCACTGGCCGGGGTGACCAGCACGTCGAGGTCACTAACCTCTTCGAGCAATTCGAGCGCTGCTGTACCCTGGCCTGCAATTACACGAGCGTCGTCATAGGGATGAACCAGGTGCGCGCCGGTGTTTCGCATTACTTCCGCGCAAGTAGCCTCTCGCGAGGCCATATGGGGCTCGCAATAAGTGATCTTCCCGCCATAAAATTCAACAGCCTTGACTTTCGCAGCGGACGAATTCGAAGGCATCACGATAAATGCGGGAATGCCGCGCCAACGAGCAGCCAGCGCCATTGCCGCCGCGTGGTTTCCAGAGGAAGGGGCGACCACACCTTGACGCGCCTCCTGGTCCGTTAGGGAAAAAATGGCGTTCGTGGCGCCGCGTATCTTGAACGAGCCCGTCTTCTGCAAATTTTCACACTTGAAAAAAAGTCGAGCGCCGGCGATCTCATCGAGAGAGGTGGAAGTAAGCACCGGTGTGCGATGAATGTGCGGAGAAATGCGCTTGTGGGCCGCGAGAATCGCCTCAAAGTTTGGAGCGTCCGTTAGCAACGATGTCGCGTTCATAGGCACTATCCGCCTGCTTATTTTGAGCCGCGTGTCGCTACAGTCAAAGTTACTTTAGCGGTAGCGCTATTATCGAAGCGGTCGGCAATTTGGACCGCCACGGTGTGCTCGCCAGCGGAAAGGTTGTTCAGCGAAATCTCATAGCTTTCTTTCGGCGCATCGGAGAGCAAACCATCCGGGAAAACGATCGTCCAGTCGCCGGCATCCACACTATATTGGGCTTTCGATATCGCGCCTGCGGAGCTGATCCCGTCGAAAGTCACTTTTACTACCGGCGAAGACCCATCTGCTCGCAAATTCTCTATACGCGGAGGAGTATTTTCGATCTCAAAGCGATCACTTTCACGTTCATTGGTTAGCGCTTGATCCGCCGGGTTGGAAGGAGAATCCGAAGCCACAATTTTAAGATAGTAGGCGCCATCGGGCATGCTGGTGGTGTCCCACGAATAATATTTCTGCGTTAGCTTGCCCTTCAGCAGCCGCCAGTTTTTCTCGCCTTCGCCGTGATAATAAATTGTATAGACGAGATCATCGTCGTTGTCGTCATGCGCGCTCCACAGCACGCTGGCCCAACCTTTTTCCTCAAAGCCTTGCGGAGGCACGTCCATCTTAAGCGGCCGCGCAGCGAGTTCCGGATTCGGATTTGCTAGAGCCGGAAAATTTGCCGCGCTGCGTTGCGGTTGTCGAAGCTGAACAGAAGTGGGGATGGTCAGCCCTGACGCTTGGCCTGCGAATCCCTGCACGCGAATCCCGGGGTCCTGATTGGCGATGTCATCAATCACGGGTGCAACATTTTTCGGCTGGAATGCCAAGCTTACCCAAGCCACATTCGGCACGCTTCCTTTGTCCGTATCGACAAACACCGCTTTCCATTGGACGAATCGCGCTGCGGGGCATTCCACCGTTTCTCCGGCCTCCTTCTTGTAGGGTCCAGCCCAGGGGCTCCAATTCTTCTGCGGACTGGAAGTATTTCCGGAACGCACGTAGAACTCTACGTTGCCTTGTGCCGCGTTGTCTCCCCACCAAGACAAGCGGCCCCAGTGAGAAAAAATCTTGGCGTCGAAAGTATCCGACTCAAAGCTGCCGCCGTGCTGAAATCCCGGTCCCAACGTGAAGATTTTTCCGGGGTTTGCGGTGGCTACCAAAATCTCACCGTTGCGGCCCGGCACCAAACTGGTCACCTGTGCGGAGGCAGTTTTCGCGATGCTGGAGAAAACATCGTTTCCATCGAGCGAAAGTATCGTGCCCTTGTTCCCAGTGCCCAGAAGAATACGACCCGCGGACGAAAGCCCCATGGAGAAAACCAAATCGTCGCGCGAAGACCACAATGTTTGTGGAGAGCCGTCCGAGGAAATCTTTATCACTTCTGCGCCGCCCGTCGGCGATGATATAAACGGAAATGAAACAATAGGCTGCGAGGCTTGCGCTTGCAGTTGCAGCGAAACGCTCGCCTGAGGAGTTGGAGCTGCTTGCGGTTGCCCCGAGGGCGCCGGCAGATTCAAAATCGGCGCCGTCGCCGGGATTCGCTGCTTCTCTCCAATCGACGCGGCAAAAACGTTCCCTTGCTCGTCCGTCAGCAGAGAAGTCACTTCTTTCTTGCTTGTTTCGTAAATTACGAACGCGGCACCTGCCTCCGGCGCCGCTTGCGAATTTTTACGCACGATCGCGACCCGCAAGACCAATCCATTCGGATCCGTCCCGATTAGAAGATTGCCTTTTTGATCGAACGCTATCGAACGCGCGTGTCGCTCATCGCTTTGATAAAAGAGCTGGCCTTTACCATCGGGAGTCACGGCAAATACTTCGCCGGTATCTCCTGTTGCCACAAATAGAGTACCCTGCGCATCCAAGGCCAAGGCCCAAATGTATTTCGTTTTCGGATCGAAGAAGACGCTTTTCTGGCCGTCCGGCGTAACCTTATACACTTTTCCATCGGGCGAGGTGCCAACGTACAGATTGTCGTGCGAATCAAGGGTGATGGCTTGCGCCGCGAGCTCACCCGATTCAAAAACTGTGGTGGGTTTTGCCGGATCATCCAGGCGCAACACTTTTGCATTAGATCCGCCCGCCGCATAAATGCGACCTCGTGAATCCATACGCAACGCCCAAAGGTAGGCCAGATTGGGGTCAGCAAAAGCGGTGAACTTCGGCGCTGGCATAAGCTTCCCGTCGCTGCGTATCGCCACGCCATTCGCCGTGCCGCGCTCGAATTCGGCGAAATCGGATTGCCGCCAAGTGCGCGTGTGTTCCGCGAAAGCACAAACAGGTCCCAGAACTCCAATCGCCAGAGCGCACACAAGTAGTTTTCGCGAGCTTATCAATCCGAAGCTCCTTTCGAAGCGAAACTTCATTTTACGGTTATGGTCAGTGTGCGTTCGCCGGTGATTACCTGGTGCATTTCCGCAAACCACGAGCCTGCCAGGGACTGATGTAACAGCCGTGCGCCACCTACGCTTTGCCGTTGATCCAAAACGTTGATTTCTGAAGAGGGCGCGTTGGGCATCACCTTATCTTCGACGAGCAGCGTGGTGGTTGGTTGCAGAAGCGTCGCGTAAAGACAGTCGTTTTGTCTCTCGCGATTGATTAATTTGATCAGTTCCTCGAGGCCAGGAAGCGGTCCCTGCGTCGCGGCCATCGGATCCACGGTACGATCCAGCGTCTCACCATCGCTGATTAATAGTTGCAGCGTACCGCGGGCCGTCTGCGGAGGAATGGTTATTGGAATTTCCTGAATGAATGGCTCGCCTCGATAGGGACGCAACAAAACCTTCACCGCCACCGTTTCTCCGGGCGTTACTTCGCTTTTTTCCGTCCAGGCGTTGTCGATCATTGACCAGCGCCGTTCGGCCAACGCCGTCACTTTAATGTGCACTCCGTCCACGTGCGCGCGTTCGTACGGATTCGAGTAAATTCGCGAAAAAATACCCTGCACTTCGGTAGCCACGTAAAAGCCACTCGGAATTGGGATATCATTGGGAGCAAAAAGGTTTTCTAAATGGACTGGAGTGTGGCCCTTTATGTCTATGTCCCCATCAAGCTGTAGCGTCCAGCCTTCACCGTAGGCCGGGCTTCCCACGATGCCGTTGAACGTCGCTAGCGCCACCAACAACGGCGTCAGTTGCGGGCTCTCAATCACTTCGAAATGAAATTTCTTTTCGACCTTCGGCATCGCGAGCGTCACATCCACTGGGATCATTGGAGGACCTGCGCCGAGTTTGCCCAAGATTGCTGTCGTGCGATCCTGCGTCAATGTTCCTATGGTGGCTCCTGAGGTCATAATTTTTGTCGAAGCCATCGACGACGCCAGGGTCATAACCACGTGTCCTCTAGTCATCGGCATGGAAACTGCACCAAAAGAAAAGATCGGGTGTCCGCACGCCAAAACTGTTCCGTCGCTTTCTACAGCGGTTACCGTGCATCCGGGAGAGATCGAAAGATCACCGCGAATTAACTCCACGCCTACCATGTCTCCCGGTTTCAAGTGCGCATCTTCCGGGCTCGGCTCCGCATTTCCGCCCGCCACCATGCTCATGCCCCAACTCGAAAGCTCTTTGTTGAATTGAGCGATTGTTTCTGGATACAGGCCCGCGGAAATCAGCGGCGTCTCGATAGGAACCAGGAATTGTCCTGCTCCAACGCCGGTGCGGCTCGAAAATTCTTGCGGCAACGGAACGCGCGAAGCTGCCGGGAAAGTCCCTGTATTTACCGCTAAGGGAGAAGGCGTGGTGTCTCCTCGTTTGGGATTGGTCGCATCTCTTTCAACATCGAGCATGCTTTGAATCGGCGTCACTCCGCCAATCGCTTCTTTCGTGAAAGTGCCTAGTTTGAGAGATAGCGCGCCGGCCAGTTTTCCATCGAAATAAACAGGACTTCCGCTCATTCCCGCGACCACACCTGTGTGTTCCGCTTTTTCACCGAGCAGTTGAACGAGGATCACATCCTGCTTCGGACCGATCGCGTCGTGCAGAACTCCGAGAACTACCAGGTCCACCTTCTCGACTTCATCGCCTGTGAAAATCGTGTAAGCCACGCCCTTCAATCCCGGATGTACTTGGTCCAAAGGAAACGTCGTTGAGGTGTCGCCCGCGAACAGACTCGGACAGAGAAGTGAAATCAATACGAATAGATACGATAAACAACTCTTTCGATGGGTTAAAGGCATGAATGTAAATGATACCCGCCATGTCCGTGGGAAGCAAATCGACCGTGCTAGAATCGCGCATGCCGAAGATGTTCCGCGCTAAAACCATCTCACCGGGGGGCAATATCCATGGCGTTCTTGAACTTCCGGGCGATAAATCCATCTCTCATCGTTACGCCATCCTGGCCGCCCTGGCTGAAGGCCGCAGCGAAATACTCAACTATTCCTCAGCAGCAGATTGCAAAAGCACTCTGGCCTGTTTGCGCCGCCTGGGCGTAGGAATCGACTTCGAACGCGAACGTCTACGCATCTCAGGAAATGGGTTGGATGGTTTAAAAGCTCCTCGGCGGTCGCTCGACGCGGAAAATTCAGGCACGACGATCCGCATGCTTTCAGGAGTGCTCGTCGGCCAGTCTTTTTCCTCAACGATCACTGGGGATCGTTCCTTGCGAGCTCGTCCAATGCGCCGCGTGGTGGAACCGTTGCGAAAGATGGGCGGGAAAATCGAGGCACAAGAAGGCGATCGCGCGCCGTTGGAAATCCGTGGCGGCGCTTTACATTCGATCGATTACTCTTTGCCGATTCCGAGTGCGCAAGTAAAGTCCGCCATCCTGTTAGCCGGTCTCTACGCCGACGGTGTGACTATTGTGCGAGAAACCGTGCGAACGCGAGACCACACCGAACTGGCCCTTCGCGAATTTGGAGCCACGATTGAAACCGTGAACAAGTCCGTGCGTATGCATTCGCGCCCGAAACTCCAAGCCCGCCAATTGATCGTCCCCGGCGACCTTTCGAGCGCGGTTTTCTTCATCGCTGCTGCGCTGATTCTTCCGGATTCCGCTTTAATGTTGCATAACGTAGGGCTCAATCCCACGCGCACGCGTGTTCTGGATTTCTTAATCTCCATCGGTGCTGCGATTCATCTGGCATCGGTGCAGTTGCGCGACAGCGAATTGATCGGGGATGTGTCGGTGAAGCACTCTGCCTTAAGCGGTGGGGAAATAGGAGGCGCGCAAGTCGCCGAAATGATCGATGAACTTCCCATGCTTGCGGCTCTTGGTCCCTTTACAGAGAAGGGAGTCGAGATCCGCGGTGCTCAGGAATTGCGCGTGAAAGAGAGCGACCGCATCGCAACGCTGGCCGCTGGCTTGCGCCGTATGGGCGCGACGGTGGAAGAATTTGAAGACGGCTTGCGTGTGGAAGGACGTTCCGCGGGACCGCTTCGAGGGGCCAAAGTTGATGCCGCGGGTGATCATCGCATAGCTATGGCTCTGTCGATTGCAGCTCTGGGAGCCAAACACGACACGGTGATTCGCGATGCCGATTGCGTTGCGGTTTCATATCCGGAATTTTTCGATACCTTGAAGCGTTTGCGTGGGGAAGGAACCGGTAGCTAGGAAGACTTGTGCAAATAAATCGTGCCGTAACTCGTAGCGATATGAATTTTCGGTCCGCCCGTTCCCACTTTCCCGCTAAGCCGTCCCGTGCCGTTCTCATTCGTAAGCTTCAATCCGGAGTCATCGAAATCGCTTTGTACTTCTCCCGACTGAGATACCGCGGAGACTTCGAAGCTGGAATTCAAGGGTAATGTTATGTCCACTTCGCCGGAATCATCGGCAATATTAATATCTTCGCGGGGGGCCTGAGAATAGCGCACCTTGATGTCGCCCTTTGTGTCCGTGATATCGAGGCGCCCGTTCACATTTTCCACGTCGATGTCCTTGTCGTGTGTGTTCAGTTTGGAGGCGCCAGCTACGTCTGAAATTTCGATTTGTTCTGAATCGAGTTGCAAACGGCCGCGCACACCAACAATCGTTATATCGGCCTTCTGCGAATGATAACTAGCCCTACCAGCCACACTTCGCACGCGAATGGGCCCGAAGAAATCACCGTCAATCGCGGCGTTTCCCTTAACGTCGGAAATCTCAATTTCGTTGCCATGTCCGGCGACGCTAACGTTTCCAGCGATTCCCGTGATGCGAACATCGCCCTTTGACATTTTCGCGCTGACGTCCGACCCGCCCTTATGGATTTCAATGTCCCCATTGCTGCTACCTGCTGTCACGCTTCCGGCGACGTCCGAAATGTTGACGTTGCCATGTGAAGTATTCGCCCACAACGCAGTCTGAGGGGGTAGCGTCACATTCAGATCCGCACCTACGACCCCTTCAGAATCTTCCTGATTTACAGGGTGGACTAGGTAACCCCCTCCCGTTTGTTCGATTACAACTTTCACTTTCTTCATGCGTTCTTGTGCCGCTGATTCAGTAGGCCCCGAAGCCGACTTGTTCACCATTACCCGCAATCCAGCGTCTTCGCCCGTGTGCGCTGAAATATCCCCGCGTTCCGTGGTTAGGGTTACCTGCGCGTTTGCCGGCAAAGTTTTAGCCGGTAACTCCTCGGTTTCGGAATAGTCCTTCGAGAACATATCCACGTTTAAATTCAGGTTTGGGTCTTTTTCCATCATCCAGCTCTTCACGCCCAAACCAATGAACACAAAAACTACCAGAACCATCAACGCAGCTTCTCCGCCGGACAGTAGCGGAGGTTTCCCTTCCCCCGATCGCTGTGCTGAAAGATGATCGATTATTTTCGCCGCGCCCCAAAGGATGAGCAGCAAAGGCCAATAGCGGTAGAAGTAGTGCCAGAGCCGAAATCCAGGATGGAAATGTTCAAAAAGAAAAACTGCGCCAAGAAAAATGAGCAGTAATCCGCTGAAGATCGAACCGCGTTGATTGGGAGCGTTGCTCACGCAGGCCTCACGAACTGATGTGGCCTTGTTTCGAGGCAAGTTGTTGGGCCACGAGCACCGCGCCTATCACGATCAGGAGGACTGGCCAAAGATCGCCAAAACTAAAACGGCTGAACTGCGCAATCAGGAAGAGTACGCCAACAGTAATGATAATGAACGGCCCCATCAGACTTCGGAGCCGGCAATGCGCGCAAGTACAATGAATTCGGTTTGCATCCGCCATCCAATATCTCCTACGCTTTCTTTTGCATGCGGTCCCAGACCAGCCATCCGCCCACGACGATTAACCCGACCGGCCAGCTTTTTGTGAACCACTCGGATTCCAGCAATCCGAAATTTCTCATCAACAGCAGAGCTCCGATGGCGATTAAGATAATGGCGCCCAAAGGTTTCGGACCATCCACGGAGGCAAGATCGGCGGGACCAGCTTCGCCGGTAATTCTGGCTTTAGCCGTGCGATAGGCTTCAATCGGCATGTAAAAGTAAAAGCAGGCGAGTGCGATCCCGAAAAACGCGTCGTATCCCGCCGGCAAATCGCTGCTCAGCAGCGCTATCAATCCTCCGAATATCAGCACGTGGATCAGTGCCTTGATGTATTGGCCGTTATAAACCGCGCCAAGTCCCGGGATAAAACCAAGCGTCGCGGCAAGTCCCGGATTCGGGCCCGTCTGGGGAGGCAACGTGGGTTGTAAAGCTACTGGCGCCAGACAGTTCTCGCAATAGAGCGCTCCCTGAACTTCCCGCGTGCAAGCGGCACACAGTGGCTTGCCGCAGTTGCGACAATATCCAGTGGCGTCCACTTCTGCGTGCGTGGCGCATTTCATCGGGCACTCCTGTAGGAACTGTTGATCGAATTTTCGGCCAGATTATCGGCCAGGCTCTCGGTTAAAAGAAACGCAAACATTGGTCCGCTGCTAACACGCGTATGGCTTGCGGGCGGTGAAGATTGCGACTTCTGCTGCGGCGTCGCATTAGGCGGAATCGAATTATGCTCTTGTTGAGGTGCTGGCGCAGGGTTACTCACCGGCATGGGTTCCGGCTCGGGTTGAAGCTTGGATTGAATCTCGTACACCACGCGTAAATCATTCACAAATTTTGCGCCCCGCGCATAAGTCAGGTGCGCTTGGCGATTGGCCGAGCGCAGCACGTTGGTTGGGCTCAGGTCAGCCTTCTTCAATTTTGCCGGTGTCAGACCGGCTGCATAAGAAACGATGACTACAGAAGCCACTGCTGCGGCCAGCCCCATGGCGAAGCGTGGCTGCCATACAACCGATGTCCATCCGAACCATTGCCGCCACGATTCTTTCTGCGTGCGTGGACCAAGCGTGGCATCCAGAATTTTTGCTATAAGTTGAGGCGGCTCTTCCACCATCGCGATCTTATGCATCTGGCTGACGAGACCACCCACCAGCGCCACCGTCTCTGTGCAGTTCGCACAGCTGGCCATGTGAACGGAGAACGCCGCAGCCTCAGCAGGCGAAAGTTTGCCTTCGAGGTAATCGCTCAGCCGTTCTTCCGTCAGTGTGCAGTTCCAATCCATAAGTCCGTGCTCCAAATCATCGCCAACCAATCAGTTCGGCTTAAGGCCCATTTCCGTCAAGATACGCGCTAACTCAATACGGCCTCTGTTAATGCGCGATTTTACCGTGCCTTCCGGCACCTGCAACACGGCCTGAATTTCGCTGTATTCCAGACCCTGCAAATCGCGCAAAATTACCGACTCCCTCAATTCGGGCGAAAGTCGCGCCAGACCACGTTGCAGTTGGATGCTCAATTCGCCGGCCTCTGCCAGCTTGTCGGGCGCTCGCGCCGAAGAATGCTTTTCTTCCAACTGCGGCATGGAGTCGTCTATCGAATCCGTTTGCCGATCGCGCCGAGTCCTCCGGTAATGATCCACCAGCAAATTGCGCGTCACGCTCGTCAGCCAGGTTGGAAAAGCTCCAAACGCCGGCTGATAGCTCGAAAGCGTGCGATAGATGCGCAGGAAAACCTCCTGGCTCAGGTCCTCGGCCTCCGTCGCGTTGCCCGTGAACCGGTAGCACAGATTGAACACGCGCCGCGTGTGGCGGCGCACAAGTTCCTCCCAGGCCAGCCCCTCGCCCCGGAGACATCGCTGTACCAGTTGGGCGTCGGCCTCCAATCTCCCTCAGCCTCGCTTCATCCTGCATTCCTATCGGCCTCACACAGTGAAACGCATTTTGCCCCTGAAAAGTTCCCCATTGTGTGCGGTTCCGAACGTTTGCATTCCTCTTCGGAATTTGTGACTTAGTATGGCGGGCATCTTATCCGTGTTGCGCTTGTAAAGACAAGGTGATACGCGGTGATCCGCAAAATGAGAATGTCCGGTGATATGCGGCTGCAGAAAAGGCGGAAACGCCCACGCTGGTCCTAGGAGTCGCCAAGTCCAATAAGGGCCGACTACTGTGTTGGTTTTGGGTTCTGTTTGCGCGTCATTCCTTCGGTCACAAGTTTGATGGAATGGAGACGGTCAAGGTGTCTAGGTTCTTGCTTTGTGCCCGGAACACTGAAGCACAGGTAGCGCGGGATATTTTGGGAATCTCGGATCGCTCTCCGAAAGCTGGCACAAAAGAAACACTGTCCCGCGATCGGATTCAATTCTCCGCGCGTGCTGGCAATCAGCGCAGAGTCCCGCGCGCTCCGAACTCTGTGATCTCGACGGAAATTCACTGGTTCTTTTCATTTCCTTCCAACCGCCCTGGCAATGCTCTTATGACGGCACTCCCCAATCTACCTTCATCCGTGTATTGTGACTCACACGGATATTTTGCTAGCGTTTAGATAGTCGCGGAAGTCTGCGTTGAGGAGTCTCGGCGCTGACTGGATGGAGGAGATTTCGTGAAATTGCGCGTTCTGAATGTCACCAAATTTATGTGCATGCTAATCCTGGTCGCTGCCGGGGCCGGCTGCAATTCGACCACCACTGAAGATCAACGCCGCCGCGACGAACGGACCCGCGAAGAAGCCGCCAAAGCGACGGAGCGTATTAAGCCCGAGCTAAAAGAGGCGGGTAAAGAGCTAGGCCAAGCCGCTCGTGAAGCTGCCGAAGACGCTCGCGCCGCCGCCCAAGGCGTGAGAGAGGGCTGGAACCGCGACCACGCTCACCCTCTTAATTTGAACACAGCAACGGAAACCGACCTCGAAAGCCTTCCCGGAATTACAAAAACCGACGCGGAAAGAATTATTGGCAACCGTCCCTACCGCAGCAAAAGCGAACTGCTCGCCAAAAGAATCCTTTCGGAAAGGGAGTACGACCAGATCCGCGATTACGTAACCACCGACTAGAAACTGTCTCGCCGCCTTGACACCTTCCGAACCTTACTGCTACGGTGCAAAATCAATGTTTCAAAAATTACGAAAGATTGTTTTGCTGCTGCTGGCGCTTCTCGCCCTCGGCTACCTGTTTTACAAATTCCGCAATTCAATCACGCTGGAAGGATTTCAGTGGGGAATGGTGGCGCATTCTATCCGCACAGCGCGGATTTCGTTGTTGGTCCTTGCTCTGTTGGCAATTTATGGCTGCTTTGCAATACGCGCTGTTCGATGGATGCGCTTCTCGCGCGCCATTGGCCGCATGAAGTTTTGGAACGTTTACAGCGCTACGCTTATGGGTTTCACATGCAGTTTCCTGTTGGGCCGCGCAGGAGAACCAATCCGTCCAGTGTTGATTGCCAAGAAGGACTCGCTCCCCGTTCCTAGTATGTTCGGAGTATACGTTCTGGAGCGCGTGTTCGACATGGCCGCTGCTGCCGTAATCGCCGGGCTCGCGCTGCTGGCTTATCAGCACAAGGAACCGGGGTCCGCCCCGCAGAGCTATCGCATCGTTTCACTAGCTCGTACGGGAGGCGTGTTGCTTTTCGTCTTGCTGGCGAGCGCGATTGCGTTTTTGCTTTATTTCCGATTCCATGGCGCGGAGTGGCTGGCCAGGAGACTCAAGAAATCAACCTGGCAACATGGATGGCGCGGGAAAATAGTCGCATTGCTCGAAGGATTCAGCGATGGACTTCAAGGCATTCGCACCTGGAACGATCTCGCAGCGGTTCTAGCTTATTCTGCAGCGCATTGGTTTCTTGTGCTGCTCGTCTACGTTTGGATCGCGCGCGCTTTCAGCAGCGAACCTGCATTAGCGGCGATGAGCCTGCCGGGCGCGTTGGTAGTTCTCGCATTCACACTGATCGGATCTGCAGTTCAACTTCCGGGAGTTGGTGGGGGCGCGCAACTCGCCACATTTCTTGTCTTAACGCTTATCTTTGGAGTAGAAAAGGAGCCGGCGGCAACGGTTTCGATCATCCTTTGGCTTGTGACCTTCGCCGGCTGCTGCCTCGTAGGTTTGCCTTTGCTGTTCAGAGAAGGTTGGTCCATGGGCGAACTCCGTCGCATGGCCACGGCTGAGGAAGAAGCGGCCGAAGCGGTTGAATCTGCAGAGTGGGCTAAGAAAATTGAACACACAGAAGAGAGGCCTCGGTGAAGTGCCCGTTTTGCGCGCACCTCGACGATAAGGTTGTGGATTCTCGCGAAGCGCGCACAGGAGATCTGATTCGCCGCCGCCGCGAATGTCTGAAGTGCAATCGCCGCTTTACCACCTACGAACGTATCGACGAAATTCCCTACATGGTGATCAAGAAAGATGGCCGGCGCGAGAAGTTCGAGCGCCAAAAACTACTGCAAGGTCTACTGAAAGCTTGTGAGAAACGGCCCGTGCCAGTTGGAAAGCTCGAGACGATTGTCGATGAGGCCGAACAATTCGTCAGCGAAGCCCCGGAGCGTGAACGCACCACCACGGAAATCGGCAAGTTGATTATGGATAGGTTAAAGAAGCTCGATAAAGTTGCATACGTCAGGTTTGCATCCGTTTATCTGGATTTCAAAGATGTGAAAGAATTCATGGACGAACTGAAAGGTTTGTTGAAAGATCGCGCGAAGAAGTAATTCTCAGCGTGGGTGCGCCTGCCATACTCCGGCCGCAAACTTCTTGATAATCCGGAATCCCAAATGTTCGTAAAGTTGGACAGCCTGCGAATTGGCGCTTGTGACCGTCAGAGAAAGCGATTCGTACTTTCGACGCTTCAACACCTGTATGGCGCTTTCCATCATGGCGCGCCCAATGCCGTGGCCCTGGTAACCCGGCATCACGCAAATCTGCGTTGTATGGCCCACACCGCTCGCAACCGTGGAAGTGAGCACCATGCCGATCGGACGATCTCCCGTGACCGGCTGAACTAAAAATGACGCTTCCGGCAGAAATTGACCGCAACCCGGCAAGAGGACGATGTTACGCAGGAATTTCATTCCGCCCGCCTCACTGCAGTACTGGTCGTTAATTTCGGAGTCCACGTGATCGGCGTATGCGAGTTGAATCAGTCTGGCGGCCGATTCGAACGCCTTATCCGTCCAGGGCTCCAGACGCAAGCCGCTCGAGATCGGCTTGTTGCTCAATCGCGCTTCGGCGAGAGGCAACAACATAAACAGCCGTGTATGAAGCGTAAAGTACTTAGACAGAAATTCCGGATTCAGCTCGGTTCCAAAGGGCATCAGCTGCGCTTCCACTCTTTTTAATCGCGGTGTAGCTCTTAGAGCGCTTACCATTTCCGCTATCAGCGATTTCGTGATCGACTCTTGAGATTTTCGCGAGGAAACGAACAGCCCTCCGATCAATCCCTTATGGTCTTCCAGAACGTAGAAGCCGTACCCCGCAGGTTTGTCCTCCTCCATGGCCACGTAGCCGCCCAGAGAATGTGAATCCACGAACTTGCGGATCAGATCCACAGACGGCCGGTAGTCCCAATGGAGTTCGTCGCGCCAGTGGCTAGTTTCCTCCTGGAACAAAGGCTCCAGTTTGCGCGACGGTATTTGGCGGAGATCTAAAATCTGCATGAAGTGCCTGGCATGATATCCGGAAACATTATAGCTTTCCGCGCCATCAGAACCCAACTTAGCTCAGTTAAACTGGGGTTAGCCACTGCGACGGATTTACTAATTTGTCCCAAGCGTAACGAGCAATTAAATAGGCTTGTGCGAACTGTGTTAAGATTCTGGCGCCGAAGTGCAGAATTCTTGCGCTCGCGCCCAACGGATGGCCGTCTTCTCAGAGCTACGCTATCCCACAACGCGGCTTGCTAAGGTTTTCTCCAGCCTGCTGGCCATAATCCTTTTTGCCTTCGTCGCAATCGCTATGATTTCTGGGTTTCTTCTTTACCAGATATTGCGGCCAGCCCGTTCGCCTGCGACATTCGACTTAACCGTGATGATGGGCCATCCGAGCGCAGTATCTTTCCCGGTCGTGGATGGAACCTCTCGCGATGGCTGGTTTTTCCCGGGCCGCCGTGGCGCGCCCACCGTGATCGTGTGCCACGGCTACCTTTCCCAGCGCTCCGATGTTTTAACGCTCGTGACCGCTCTTCAGGATAGCCAGTTCAACGTCTTTCTATTCGACTTCTCTGGGCATGGAACAAGCGCCGGCGTCACCACGATGGGATACCGCGAAAGGCAGGAACTCCAGTCGGCCGTCGAGGTGCTCTCCACCCGGGACGATATTGACCCGAAACATTTCGGATTGTGGGGCGTCGACCTTGGGGGATACGTTGCGCTGGAGGAAGCCACGCACGAACCTCGAGTCTCAGCGCTGGCTGTCGACGACGCCTATTCGGACCCTCGTGAAATGGTTCAAATCCAGGCGGCGCAATCGGGTCTCGCCGTTTTGCCATACGTGGGCCGCTTCTGTGACTGGGGATTTCGCTTGTTGAATTATCAATACCGGAACGAGCCTCCCGTCACAACGCGTTTGGCTTTGACCAAGGGCGTGCCAAAACTTTTCTTCCAATCCGACAGCCGTCTCGCGCTCGCCAACCAAACCCTGCAGTTATTCATCCTCTCTCCTGAGCCAAAGCAAATAGTCCGCACGCGAATGAAGTATTCCGAGATGACCGACGAGGACAGGAAGAATTACGAAAATATCGTGGTCAGTTTCTTTCTGGTGAACATGTCGCCTACCGCCCTCCACTAGCGCGGAAGCGGACTGATCGGTACGTATAAGATCCCTTGTTGCGGTTCGTTTAACTCGCCCTGCACTCTTCCGGCTTTAGTAATTTCCTCTATTCCTTTTTGATTGGTCAAAACCAGCGCCGCATCTGGTTCGTTCGGAGACCACTCCGAAAGTTCGCGCCGAAAATAAAAAGCCAGTCCGTAATTCCACGAGCGATTCAAACGGTAAGTGAAGATGCGATCGGGGCGTAGGTCGCCACGCAGAAAGGCAGCGTGAGGTCTCGCCGACAGATAAGGATCCAGCTCTGGGAGAATTGCCATATTCGCCACTGCGACAGTCGCCGCGACAGATAAAGAGGTGATAGCGACCGTCAGCGATAGCTTTTGGCGAATGCCAGCGAACAACAGGATCATCGCGAGCAAAAAACTGATCGCAATCGCGCATTTAGATACGGTTAGCGGCGAGATCGTTCCGATCCCTCCCGATGGAAATTGGCGGGCCCTATAAAAGACAAATAACGAAAGCGCGGCCCACACGAAAGCAAAGCCCGCACTTACCGAAATTGCACCAACGCGGCTTCGTCGAAAAACACGCGGAGCACTCACTGCGCAAAGAAGCGCCAGTGGCGGAACAGCGGGAAGAATGTAGCCCGGCAATTTCGATTGCGAGAGACTGAAGAAAACAATCGGGAAAACCGCCCAACACGCATAAAAAAATCCCAGCGAATTGCCCCAAGATTTTTCGCGCCACAGCCGCAAACCTTCTTGACCGGCGGAAATCAAAAGCGCGGTCCACGGCAACACGGCCAGCAGCGTGACCCACCCAAAAAACCAAAAGGGCTGCCTGTGCTGAAACACAGGGGTTAGATATCGT
>Ga0207015_1030_pt2 | contig 46844 bp, 42 predicted proteins | sample Alteio_BWMinCont_53_FD_153486 | JGI IMG/M metagenome (GOLD analysis project Ga0207015, IMG submission 153486) | Enriched cells from forest soil in Barre Woods Harvard Forest LTER site, Petersham, Massachusetts, United States -... | ecosystem: Environmental > Terrestrial > Soil > Temperate forest >...
TATCAGTGTCAGAGTAAAAGACGGAGAGCGCCAGGATGTAGTCGCGTTCGCGGGCGGTCGGCGGCTTGAGGGAACGAGCTTTGGCGAGGAGTTCGGCGCCCTGGGCGAGGTCTGCTTTGCTGGGGCGATTCCAGAGCTCGTGGTAGAGGGTCATTGCTTGTCCCCAGTAAGCCATCGCGCAGCTCGGATCTTTTTTGGTGACTTCCTCGAATTGCGCGTCGGCTACTTCGTACTCGAAGGAATGCAGAAGGGCGACGCCACGCTCGAATTGGGATTGGACTGCGGGAGCGCAGGAGGTAGAGAAGGAGACGGTGCCGAGTTTTTCATCGGCGTCGTGATGGTGCTGCGGCTCCTGAGCGGAGAGCAAAACTGTTGCGAGCGAGAGAGTGCAGATGTAAGCGAGAAGAGCGAATTTGGAGGCCTTCATGATGACTCCAACGTGAGGCATGGAAAGCGTAGCCACGGCAAGATGGGATGTCAATGCGCGGCCCTCATTGGCGATGAGCCGCGTTCCGGTTCGGCGCATTTCGTTTGGCCAATTTTGGCCTGGCAAATGAAGAGCGGATGCCCACGCACGCTGGCCGTTACGCCGGGACGGCCTCGACGATGGAGTCGGCGGCGGCGGTGGGGATGATGCGGGTTAGCTGCCAGCCAGCGGCGGCAAAGAGGGCGCGAAATTGTTTTTCGGTGCGTTCGCAACCGCTGGGGAAAATGAGCATTTGCAGATCGAGGAACTTGCCCGGGGAGAAGTCGTTGCCGGGGTGAATTACGGCGTCGACCACGAGAAGCTTGCCGCCGGAATTTACGCCGTTGTGGCAGGCTTTGAGCAGCTGGATGCAGGGCTCGTCCGGCCAATCGTGAATGATGTGCTTCATGATGTAGGCGTCGGCACCTGATGGGACCGAAGAAAACATATCACCGGAGGAGAAGGAGCAGCGCTCCATGTGCGGCTTCAGCGGCCCGTTTTTGGCGCCTTCGATGACATGCGGCATCTCGTGAAGCGTGCCGCGCAAATGGGGATTGCGCTGGAGAATGGTGGCTAGAAGAAGTCCGTGGCCACCGGCGATGTCCACGATGGAGCGAATGCCGGCGAAATTGTAGGCATCGGCTACGGCCGGGCCATCGATCATGGAGAGGTCGGTCATGGCGTTGTGGAAGATTTGTCCCTCTTCGGGATGCTGCTTTAGAAATTCGAAGACGTCTGCGCCGTAAATCTGGTCCAGGGCTTGCTTCCCGGTTCGCACACAATATTCCAGGTGAGACCAACCGCGGCCGTGCCATTCCCGGCCGCCCATCATGGCAAAGGAGCGCAGGCTGGGAGTCGCGTTGCTGCGCAGAACCGCTGACATAGGCGTTTGCGAGAACTTACCGTCGGGACTTTCGGAGAGCACTCCAACACTGGCGGTGGCACGCATGAGGCGGTAGAGGGCTTGCGGGTTCGCGCCGATCCGACTGGCCAACTCGTCGGCTGATTTGGGAGCTGCCTCGACGAGGTCTGGGATGCCGAGTTGGGCGAGACAAGAAACCGCGCCGGCGACGTACGAACCGATGAGCAGCTGGAGCATGCCGACGTGTGCAGGCGGAGCTTGCGGTTGTGCGGTCATTGGTTGTTCACCTGAATTGAGCTTTTGGGCGTTGCGGGTTGCGGAAGTATACCGCGAATGATGCCCGGTAGTTCCACTTCGTTCTGTGGAGTCTCGTCGTAGAAAAATGTGTGAGCAGAGGAAATCGGCTCAGAACCAGATGTCCAGTAACGCGACTTACCAGCACTTGAGGCGAATCATGATAAATTCAGCCTCCAAGTAAGGGGTAGGCAGCTTGAGACCCGACCAGCGGATAGTCACGAAAACACCTCTCACCGAACTTTGGGACGATACGGGCCGACTACTTGGCCAGCGCATCCGGAACCTTGATCAGAATGCTCTCAGCGAACTTGTGGGGGCCGTCCCGGTGCAATTCGTTGTGGCCGACTGTGGGTCGAAGCTGAATTGGATACCGATGCAGGAAGGGTTTGAGTTCTGGAAGACAATTCGGCCTCAGGTTGCCGACCCACGAAAACCTATCCGTCTAGAACAATTTCCGAATGAGACGGCATACATAGCCTCTGAGTGGCACGGCCGCACCGCCGAATGTTTGATTCTGTTAGAAGCGCATCACTGATCGAATGGGCCCCTTGGTGACATGTCCGGTTGATAGGCGTGCCTTGAAAATCGCTTGCACGTTCGTTTGCGTAATTTCCCCGGCGCGATTCGCTGCAATTATTCATGGAATTCGTTCACCGCACAGGGGTTCGCTGGTCACGATTCTCGCCCATCATTCTGGTAAGTAGCGCCACCAGTTGCGGACAGTCTTTGTCGGCTATCGCGGTGAATTTCAAACCCAGCCCGCCTCCAGGAACACAATGCCGGACTACCGCTTCCGCCCTGATTTGTCCTTCCTGAACAAGAAAATCGAGCTGGGCTTTCGCGCCCAGAGGCGGGGGAGCCGGCGTGGCGAGGAACATTCCACCAACGCTCAGATCGCAAACGCGGGAAACGTCATCCAGGCCCCGACAATGCCAATACACCCAAACGTCGTTGCCGCTGGTATCGATACGAGCAGTCATTCTTCTGGAATAGGCCGGCTTTCCCAATGCGGTTGCCACGACTCTCCTCAGTGCCTGTGGGCTCGGGCCGCTGAGAAAACGAACGACCCCAGGCCGTCGATTGCGAACGATAGTTGAGAGATCGGGAGCGAGCAATCGGGTGAAGACCTGAATTGTTGCGCCAGCGGTTACCGGAAATGGGAATTGAGTCTGGACCGGGCGGACTTGAGTCCGCCAAGAAGCTGGCGCTGCGTTTCGCAGGTCAGGGCAAACGAGTAGCGCCACTACAAAGAGGACGGCGGGGGCCTGAGAGAGTGGGGCCTACGGGAGCTGGGCGAATTCGGATTTGGCTTGCAGGAGGACAGGGATGTCGGGGTTGGCGTCTTTCCAGAGGGAAAGGAAGTCCTGGTAAGCGGCGCGGGATTTGGCGGAGTCGCCGGTTAGGGCATAGGAGCGAGCCAGGCCCAAGTGGGCCAGCGGGCTGATTATGCCGTTCAGGACTACGCCGCGATGGTCGAGGATTTTCTGAAATTCGGCGACGGCTTCACTTCCCTGCTTGGCGGCACGGTAGGCTTCGGCGCGCACATAGACTTGATACAAGTTGGTGTTGTACAGGCCGCCGGTGGGCTGGCCGAGTTCGTATGGGGCGCCGACGCGGAGAGATTCGATGGCTTTGTCCGGGGCATTCTTGCGCAAGGCGATTTGCGCCTGGATGACCGGCGCGTAATGGAAATTCACCACGGCATCTTCGGGAAAGCGCTTGGCGAGATCGGCGGCCAGGGATTGCGCGCGAGCGGTGTCTCCGGCGAGAGCGAAGGCAATCGCCGCGGAGTATTCGACGTCGATTCCGTTGGATAGCGCAGCCGCGGAAGCGGCTTCTTTCCTGGCTTCCGAGACGTTGCCCAACACGCCTTCGCGAAGGGCAGAAACAGCGCGGTAGCCGGCGGCGGTCTCCGTTTGGCCGGCGCGCGTGGCGGAGGAGATGGCGCGCTGCGAGAGTTCGCGGGATTTGCGAAGATTGCCGAAGTAGGCAGCGGTCTGCGACTCGTTTTCCAGCATCTGGTCTTCAATGCCGGTTTTGCCCACAGCCCAAGCCGATTGCTTGGCCATTTCCGCGGTGTCGCCCTCGACGAAGGCGAGTTGGTATAGGTACAGACGAAGGGTAGGAGAGTCGAGTCCCTTGGATTGAGCTTCGGCAGCGGTGGCGTGGGCCTCGCGCAAGCGATTGAGGTAGAGGTAGGCACTGGTCACGTTGGCGTAGCTTTCGCCACCGGGATCGAGCTTCAAAGTGGTCTGGCCAGCGGCCAGCATGTTGTCGTACTGCCCGAAAAGATTGTAGATAACGCCAAGATTGTTGGGCGGAATGTCGTCGCGCGGATAGGCTTGCGCCCAAAGCTCATAGGTCTGGCGGGTTTTGTCCAGATTGCCGGTGACCGCGTCATAGTAATGAGCTTCGATGTACAGACGTTCGCGTTCACTGGCGCGCTGGCGGAGTTCGAAGGCTTTGCCGGCGTTTTGCGCGGCGAGCTTTTTTTCACCAAGATTGACGTAACAGGTGGCCAGCGCGGCATAAGCGATGGCGAATTCAGGATCGAGAGCAACCGCGCGTTGCAAGTGAGGAATGGCTCCGGCGAAGTCTGCGCTGCCGGTCAGCGTGCGCTTACCCAAGCTGTAGGCTTGCAGAGCCTGGAGCGAAGAAGTGGTGGCTTGCTCGATAGGAGTGTCGTGCTTGGCTACGCTGCTGAGCGATTCGCCGAGCTTGGCGCGAAGGTCGGAGGCCGCGGAATCGAGGGACTTGAGTACGGTTTCTTTGCTCTTGGCCTGGGCCTGGCCTTGAGTGAGCGATTCACCGGTGCGGCAGCTTACGGCTTTGAGCCCGAGCACAAAAGCATTGCCCAGGCTGGCGATCGAGCCTTCGATGACCGCGGCGCTTTGCGTGCGCTGGCAAAGCTCGTAGGCCAGATTGCCGGTCAGCCGGGCATCGGGTTTCTGGTTCATCAGGCGGAGGGTTTGCTGGATGCGGTCCTCGGAAACGCTTTTGAGGAAAGGAGATTGTTCCAGCTGCACGGCCAGAGCTTGCTTGAGGGTTTCGTCGAAAACGGAATCGCCTGTGGTATTAGCGAAATCGGCCAGGACAATGGTGTCTTTATCGGTGATTTTGCGAGAATTGCGCGAGTACCAGAAGAAATAGCCGCTACCGGCGAGTGCGGCTAGAAGAATTGCGGCGTAAAGGAGCTTGCTGGTCTTGCGTGGCTCGCCTTGCGCAGCCGGTTTCTTCTGTTTCAGCTTGTTCGGCTGCGCGGAGTTGCCAGCCTCCTGGTTGTACAAGTTGAAGAGATGGACGCAGACTCCGTGCTTGACCTCGGCTGTTCCGAGGTCATGCAACATGGCGCACCAGGCGCTGACTTGACCGAGAACTTCCGCGGCAGCACCGGAGACCAGGATGTGTCCGGCATCGCCGCAGTCCATCACACGTTGGGCAATATTGATACCGCCACCCGAGACGTTCAGATTGGCGTTGATGTCCGCGACGCGGTAGACAGGGCCGGTATGGATGCCCATGCGGAGCTTGAGGTCCGGATGGCTCTTCAGAGCCTTGGCAACATCTATGGCGCATCGAATGGGCGCTTCGGGCTCGGCAAAGAAGACCAGAGCCATACCGTCTCCGGTAGGCAAGCGAATGAGCCGATCCTGGGTTACCGCTCGGGTAAATGCCGAGGTGCCGCGGACCACGGCCTGAAGTCGATCGAGAGTCTGCTGCTGAAGATCCATCGGGAGTGTGGAATAGGCGACGATGTCCATGAAAAGGACATAGGCCATTTCCAGGTTGGGAGTGGTGCTCTGGCCCGGGGATTCGGTCAAGGTGTGTTCTCTCGGTCGAGATGCAAAATCGGCTGGCCCTCATCTTATTTGGCGGCTGGGAGCCAGTCAACGAAGCGGTGCCGTTAATGGGCCGCGAGTCGAACGCAACTGGCGTTGTCGGCGCGGCGGAATCTAGGAAGGTGCGTTTACTCCTTGAACGGTGAACGTTGGCTAAGGAACTGGTGCCGGCGACGGAGCGGCGGGCGAGGAGGCCGGATCGGATTTGGCGGGTTTTGCGCCGGTGAGGCGGGAATTCATGCCCAGCGTTTTGTTGAGCAGGTCGAACCAGAAGGGCGCGCCGAGGCAAGCGGCGAGCGCGGTGAGCAGCCAGCCGAACACGACGCGCACGGCGCTCGCTTGGTTGGTCCAAAGGTGGCGCGCGTCTTCGCTCCAGCCAATGGGCAATGCGGCCGCGGAATAGGCGTCGCCGACCATTTGCGCGGTGCACTGGAGCTTTTTGCGTTGCGCGGCTTCGGCTTGGACGGCGTTGAGTCCGGGCGTGGATGTACCGCTGTCGCAGGCGGCCGACCCGCTCGCGGAAAGGGATTGCTCCTGCTTCATCATGTGCTCGCGGAGAACGGAATCGTTCCAAAGATGAGCGGTGGCGGTGATGGTATCGACGTTCAATCCGGCGGCGAAGGTTAAGCCGAGCACGAACATGATAGCTTGAGCGCGCCGTTTGTAGCGGCCGCTGACCCGCTCCATGGCGTGGTCGTACCAGACTTCGATGTTCTTGCGGGCGCGGTCCATGCTGTCGCCGGCGCGGTCGATGAGCGGCAGGAGCGAATTGCGGAGATCGGCGTTGGCCATCGCGGCGACCGCGGCGCGCAAGGGCCCGATGGACTGCTGGTTTGGTCCGGGAACGATCAGGTCCACTAGCGTCGAAGAGAACACAGAAGCTTCTAGATAAGAAGTGCCAGTGATTTTTTTGGAGAGCACTTGGACCGGGCTGATGTTCTGAATCAAGGGATGCGCCAAGAGGGCGGAGGCCATGCCGTAGCCGGTGGGAGAAGCTTGCCGCGCGGCGGCAGGCGATCCTGCGGCGGCGCGCGATGCGTTCATCGCTTCCTTAGATCCGGCGTCGGAGGCGGAGCTGAGGTCCTCGCCCAGCAGGTTTTTCAAGCCCAGCTCGAGGTCACTGGCGCGCAGGCCGAGGGCCGCGGAAACCCATTCATTCACCGCGGAAACGAACACGCTGACCACGAAAAAAATAAACGACAGGCCGGCCACGACTTCGAGAACGTGCGAATTGAACATTAGGGGACTCCTGCAATTCTGCAGTCATTGAGGGAGAGGGCCGCAGCATAGACCGCGCGGTCACAGGGTGTCAACGCACGGGCAATCCGAGGTCCATCAATGTGGAATCAGTTCGGGCTAGACGTAGAGGAGCGCTTGGTCTAAGTCGGCGATGATGTCTTCGATATCTTCGATGCCGACGGAGAGGCGCACCAGCCCCTCGGTGATGCCAACACGTTCCTGCGTCTCTTTGGGCATGGATGCATGCGTCATGATCGCGGGGAGCGAGATGAGTGTTTCGACGCCACCCAGGCTTTCCGCCAGGGCGCACAGCTTCACCTGATTGAGGAAGCGGCGCGCTGCGTCCAGCGTGCCCAGATCGAACGACAGCATCGCGCCCGGACCGCGCTGCTGCTTGCGTGCGATTTCGTGCTGCGGATGAGAAGGGAGCCCCGGGAAGTAGACTTTGCGTACCTTGGGATGGGCATCAAGATGTCGCGCCACGGCAATGCCATTGACGTTGTGCTGCAACATGCGCACGGCCAGCGTCTTGATCCCTCGGGAAATCAGAAAGCAATCCATAGGCGCCAGCCCAGCACCCGCAGAGCGCTGGATGAAATAAATCTTCTCGGCATCTTCCGGCCGAGTGAGCACTACGGCGCCGCCAGTGGAATCGCTGTGTCCGTTGAGATATTTGGTCATGGAATGGATAACGATGTGCGCGCCAAGCTCAATGGGGCGCTGAAGATACGGACTAAGAAAAGTATTGTCGACCACCAGCGTAACCTTGCGTTCGTTGGCCAGGTTGGCCATCGCGGCGATGTCGGTCACCTTCATGGTGGGATTCGCGGGGGTTTCGATGTACAGCATTTTGGTGTTGGGTCGAAACGCGGCGATCACCGATTCGTGGACTGAGGTATCCACGAAGCTGAATTCCAGACCGAAGTGAACCAGGAGCTGCGTGGAAAGACGAAACACGCCGCCGTACACGGCTTCGGAGAGCACTATATGGTCTCCAGGACGGAGCAGCCGGAAGACCGCGTCAATGCCAGCCATGCCGGAAGTAAACACGTACGCCGCGTGTCCACCTTCGAGCTTGGCAACGGTTTTCTCCAGAGCTTTGCGATTGGGATGGTTGGTGCGCGCGTAGTCGTAGCCGGTGGTCTTGCCCAGTTCCGGAGAGACGTAGGTCGACGTCTGAAAAATGGGCGCGACGATGGCGCCGGTCGTCGGCTCCGGCTCCTGGCCCACGTGAATTGCGTTGGTGGCAAAGCCCATCAATGGTCTCCTATTGCCGCGGCAAGAAAGTCCAGTCTCAAAACTGTTGGTGCGGCCGGTACCGGCCTGCGGAGAACGCGAAAGTCGCTAGCACTTCGATCCGGCGCATTTGGTGGTCGCAGGCGACAACTTTGCCCTCCACACAGATTCATCAGAACTTACAGCAGCGTCCCCAGCCAGTCAAATATGGGACGGGAGTACGAACGCAGTAGGCACCGGAGCAGCAATTGCCCGCCCGACGGCATCTTATTCTCCAAGACGGAGGTGCTTGACGTTACCTGCCGTTGTGTAGAGGATGGAAAGGAACCATGAGCCGTTTTCTTCGTAGGTGCGCGGTGTATCTGAGCTTGGCGCTGGTAGCGGCGGGCTCGCTGCACTATTTGGCGGCCGCGCAGGATAAGCCCGACGCCGCAAGCAAGAGCCAGCCGATTCGACCGGAGGTTACCGGCCGGATCACCGTCGAAGTAAAGGGCGGCGCAAACGAAGTGCCCGTGGAAAACGCCAGCGTGTATGTCAAGTACGTGGAAGAGCACACGATCAAGAAGGACAAGAAGGTGGAGTTGAATGTAAAGACCAGCCGCGACGGCGTCGCGCACATTCCCAACGCGCCCTTAGGACGCGCGCTGGTGCAAGTAATTGCCGAAGGATGGAAAACTTACGGGCGCTGGTACGACATCACCGACCCCAAGCAAATCATCAAGATCCACCTGGAACGCCCGCCGAAGTGGTACTGAGAGAGTCGCGGCGAATCTGAAAATTCTGTTTGCACCGACTGGCGTCTCGCGCCGCGAACCCGAAGCGCACAGTTTCTTCTCAGCGCGAAACTTTTCTACCCGTTCCTCGCGCCGCGAGCAGCGGCGGAAGATTCGATTGCACAAAAATGGTGCAAAGCGGTCAAGACGATTGAAGAAAGACGAGTTAGCTGCCTGGCGGCCTGCGATTTCCACAAACTTATCAACACATGTGTTGAAATCTTCACAGAACTGAAATATGGTTGGCCCACTTCGGCACCTCTCGTGCTCAACGCGCGCCGGCTCTTTGCTCCGAAGAAAATAAAGATGTTACAGTGGTTCGCGAGATTTTTTTGATGAGCGACACTTACGACGGACCGTTTTCTCTTCTGAAAATGTTGGTGGGCAGTATTGTGGCCCGGCCGTTGCGCAGTTTGCTCAGCGTCATCGCCATTTCCATCCAGGTGATTCTGGTGCTGATGATCGTCGGTCTCACTTCGGGAGTGATTTCCGAATGGGGGAAGCGCGTCGAAGGCGTCGGCGCGGACATCATCGTGCAACCGCCCAACTCTTCTATTTTCTTCGCGTTCTCGAGTGCCGTGATGCAGGAAAGCCTGGGCGAGCAGATCGGCAAGTTGCCCGGCGTCGATGAAGTCGCGCCTACGGTGATTCTCACCGATCCAAAGAATCTCATGATGATTTACGGTATCGACTACCAAAAATTCAACGGGCTGAGCCGCGGCTTTCTCTATCGCTCCGGCAGAAAGTTCGAAGCTTCCGATGAAGCCATCGCCGACGATATCGTGGCGCAGCAGCGCCACCTGAAAGTCGGGGATCACGTCAACCTGCTGAATCATCCGTTCAGGATTTGCGGAATCGTTGCCCACGGCAAAGGAGCGCGCTTCTTTGTGCCCATCCGAACCGCGCAGGATATCGGCGGCGCCGAAAAGCGCGTGTCCATGTTCTACGTTCGCAGCAAAGGAGATACCGAGGGAACTCGCGCGCAGATCCTGCAATTGATCCCGGACAGCAGCGTGCGCTCGCTCTCCGAATACGTTTCGCTGATGACCTCGGCCAATCTCCCGCAGCTCAAGCCGTTCACACGCACCATGGTCTCGATCGGCATCGTCATCAGCTTCCTGGTGGTACTGCTTAACATGCACACCATGGTTCTCGAGCGCACTCGCGAGATCGGCATCCTGAAAGCTCTCGGCTTTTCGCGCCTGTCGGTTGTGCGCATGCTGCTGGGTGAGACGCTCATCCTCGCGCTGGCAGGCTCCGTGCTTGGCATTCTGCTCACTTTTCTGACCCAAGCCATCCTAAAGGAAGTGAATCCTGGCCTTACCGTCCTGATTACGCCGGGCTGGCTCTTCGAATCGATGGGCCTGGCGCTGGTTGGCGCCGCTGCCGGGGCTGTTTATCCGGCTTTGCGCGCCGCAAGTTACGATCCAGTTGTCGCTCTCGCTTACGAGTGATTCAACCTCCCTTCCATCACGCGCTTGCCCCGATTGCTCCGCGCCGTTGAACTTGATAGGGTGTAGGCACTGACCGGCCCGGAGAACTCTCTGAATCTGCGCAGAGCCCTGACAAGGAGCATCGAATGAAGCGGAACCTCGCGTTGTCGCTCGCAGTAGCCGTGTGTTTGTGCGTTGCCACTCCCGTCCACGCACAAATGGGCATGAATCTTTTCAAGAAGCCCAACATCACCGACATCTTTAAGCCGGTCGTCGGCAAAGGCGGCGTCTACGAAACCCAGCGCACGGACAAAAAAGACGATCCCGCGCGCACAATGGAGATGACTATCGTCGCTAAGGACACCTTCAACGGCCAAGATGCTTTCTGGTTCGAGGTCGCGCGTGAGGATGAAAAGAAAGGCCAGCCGAGCTACGCCAAGATGCTGGTCACCCGCGACTTCCAGTTTCACAAAATGGTTTTCCAGCAACCCGGCCAACAAGCTATGGAAATGTCGTTCAATCCCGGCGTTAACGACAAAACCAAACAGCATCGGGACGAAGAACTCGAAAAATGGCATCAGGTGGGAACCGAGAGCATCACCGTGCCCGCCGGAACCTTCAGTTGCGCCCACTGGCAAAAAGACGACGGCAAGGGCGACGTGTGGGTCTCCGACAAAATCTCACCGTTCGGTATGGTCAAAATGGTCAGCGAGCACGAAACCATGACGCTGACCAGGGTCATTACCGATGCCAAGGACCACATCACCGGCCCGGTGAAAACTTTCGACCCGCAAGCGATGCGCCAGCAAATGATGGACAAATACCAGAAGCCGCAGAATCACTGAGCGGCACTTTGGTTTGCTCTTCCAGTACCATTTGAACTGAAATGCGGTTTGCAGCAGCGGAGAGGCTTAATGTCCCTGCCGATGGAGAAGCATACTGTCGCCACGATCGTCGAGCGCCGCGACCTGGCCGAAGATTTGTGGCTGATTCGCGTCGATCCCGGCGGACCGTTCAAGTTTGTGGCCGGCCAGTACGCCACGCTCGGTGTTGAGCACGATGGCAAACGCATCGAACGAGCCTATTCCATCGTCTCTTCACCCTACGAAGACACGCTGGAGTTTTTCATCGAACTGGTCCCGCAAGGTGAGCTGACCCCGAAGCTCTATCCGCTTAAAGTCGGCGATACCATGCACTGCCGCAAGATCGCCAAGGGCCGCTTCACGCTCGATCTCAAAACAGGCCACACCAATCACTTCCTGCTCGCCACCGTTACCGGCATCGCTCCCTTCGTTTCCTACGTGCGCACCATTTACAAAGATTGGAAAAACGGCGCCAACAACATGCCCGGTCCGCACAAGCTTTTTTGTTTGCAGGGCGGCAGCCGCTCGTGGGAATTCGGCTATCGCGAAGAACTCGAGAAATTTGCGGCGGAATGTCCGTGGTTCAAATTTGCTACGACCATCAGCCGCCCGTGGGAAGATCCGGCCTGGAGCGGGGAAACCGGGCGCGTCGACGATCTCGTCCGCAAATACACGGATCAGTGGGGCCTCAAGCCATCGGACACCACCGCCTACCTCTGCGGCCATCCCAGTATGTGCGAAAACGGCCGGGGCATTCTCAAACGTGCCGGCTGGCAAAAAGGCTCCATGTTCGAAGAACTCTACTTCCAGCCAGCCAAGGTAGTGTAGCCTGATTCCAATTGCTCGAACGTTCTTCGCAGGGCCGCCTTCTGAGGCGGGCCGCCGGTCGAGGCTAAGCCACCGCCCTGTTGAGCGCGCCGACCCGATTGCGCTGCCGATCCTTCCACCAAGTCCGCAACAACGACAGCCCCAGCATCGCCAGGAAAATAATCAGCAATCCTCCCGTAGCTTGCGCCACGCTGCACTGCCCCTTCGGCAAAATCGAAAGCCCACCGTACACAAACTCAATATGCACCCAATACACCAGCAGCGAAGTCTTGCCCAGTTGCACCAGCGGACTAAAAATCCGGCTCGGCAATCCCCACCGGCACCAGAAATACGCCAGCCCTAAGATCAGCAGCAAGATCCCGCAGCGCATCAGAAAGAAAGTCGGCGCCGAATGCCAGTAGTCGTACACCGCGTAAAAGTGAAACGGCAAAGCATCCAGAGCGATCGACAACCCGCAGACGGCAATCCCGGCAACGGCAACGCCAAAGAACGTCCACGCCTCGCGCCGCCGGGCCATCTCCGTAAACAGACAAAATCCTACCGCCAATCCCGCAAACGCAAAGGCGCTCCAAGGAAAGAGCGGAAACAGCCACGGCTGCGGCGTTCCGTAAATGTGCACGCCGTTGATGTACGACTGCAGCGGCCAGCGCAAAAAACCCGGCCGCCACGTGGTCCATAAAGGCGGCGTCAGCATCGAAATCGCCGCAGCCACCGCCAACGCACCAATCATCCCTGCGTTGCGCTCCCGGCGCACCATCTCTGCCTGCTCCTGCACCGGGCCCGTCGCTCCCGCAGTCACCCAACATGCCAAACCCATCAGCATCATCGAAATCCCGAGAATATTCAGCACGTCTACGCGCAGCAGATCCGTCCACGGCGCACTGCGAAATCCCAGCACAAACTCCTGCACCCGAAATAACACGCCCAACCCAAGCACTTCTGCGCCACGCAGAATGGTCTGCCGGGCAATCGCGTTCCGCGCAATTCCCTTCTGCCGCGAACGCTCCGTCACCAGCGCCACCGAAATGCCAGCAAGGAAAATGAACAGCGGTGCCGGCAGCGTCCCGCCCAGCCGCGACCATGCGAAAAACGCCGACTTCCGCGCCTCCGGGCTCAGCCACGAGTCGTAGCAATGGGTCTGAAACATCAGCACGCACGCCAGCCCGCGCATCCAGTCGATGTGCTCCAGCCTTCCGCTGCGTTTTGGCTCGGTCATCTCGCTAGGCTACAATCTTTCTCTTCATTCTCGACTCGAAACTCTTGCCCGCCACTCGACAACTCGGCCCTCTCTTCATGCTCGGCATCTGGGCCGCCTCCTGCTTCGCCGGCGCGCTCTACGCTTCGTGGCTCGGCTACGGCGGCCGCGCTTTCGCCGCCACGCTCGCTACGTTTGCCTGGCTTTTTCTGGTGACGTTGCTCTTCGCCGCTCGCGGCTTGTCCGAAAAACTGGCCGCCAGCTTTCCCACTGCCGCGGGCTATCTTCTCGCGGCCGCAGCGCTCCTTGCATACCTGATTTACTCCCTCGGAACAAATACTTTCAGCGTCCCACGCTTCGCCGCTGCCGCTCTCTTCATCTTCGTACTGCTCGCGCTAGCAGCTTCCGCCCAAAGCAAGCCTCCGGGAGCGTGGCAGGACTTCCTGGCCCTGGCTGGCGCCTGGGTCGCCGTCAAATTCTCTCCGTCGCATTGGCTCTGGCCGTATCCGAGTGGCCGCCTCGCCTATGTGCTCACTATTCTGCTCGCGCTCAACGTGGCCCTTGCGGTGTTCGTGCTCATTCGCCGCGTTCCGGGCATCGGGTACAACATTGGCTGGGGCCACAGCTGGAGCCTCTACATTTTCGGCAGCTTTGCGGCTTTCGCTTGCATCGCTATCCCACTTGGCAACGCCTTACATTTTATTTCTTTCGATCCAAAATGGAGCACCTGGCACATGTTGCCGCTGACCGCCCTGGCAATTTTCTTTTTCACCGCCTGGCCAGAGGAGTTCCTGTTTCGCGGCTTGCTGCAGAACATGCTGTCACGCGCATCGAAAAGTGATTTCGCTGGCTGGTGGACTGCCTCCGTCCTTTTCGGCTTCTCCCACATCACCAATGGAGGATTCCCGAACTGGCGCTACGTCATCCTCGCCTCCATAGCCGGCTTTTTCTACGGCTGGACCTGGCGCAAAACCAACTCCATCTTCGCTTCAGCCATCGTTCACGCGCTAGTCGACACCTTCTGGCACTTCCTTTTCCGCACCGTTTGACCTATCGCTCGCAGGCGTGAGGTCTGCGTTCTCCGAGACATAAATCCGCCCAAGCGTCACGCGCAACGGTGAACTCATCCCATCCACTGTGCCGTTTGTGAGAAACAATCTACGCTCGCGGTCGTCAGAATGGAGTAGTCTCTCGGGAACGTTAGCGTCATCGCTTGCGTATCTAACAGCACGGCAGCCGTCACAGGAGGGCCCATGGAGACGTTCCGCAAAGACGTGCTGTACGCCCTGCGCATGATGCGCAACAATCTCGGCTTCACCACGGCCGCGGTTCTCTGCCTGATGCTCGGCATCGGCGCCACCACCGGAATCTTTACGGTGGTCAACGCCGTCCTGCTCCAGCCGCTTCCCTACCAGCATCCCGAGCAGCTCATCCGCGTTTACACTGAGTTCCCCACGTTCCCCAACGGCGGGCTGCATCGCTTCTGGACGTCCGGCCCTGAATTCCTCGATCTGCGGCGCGACACCCATTCTTGGGCCACGCTCGACGCCTGGATCACCGGCGGCTCCAATCTCGCCGGCAAAACGCAGCCGGTCCGCGTCACCGCCGCCTACGTCAGCGGCGGTCTCATGGAATCCCTCGGCGTCACGCCGCTCAAAGGCCGTCTGATCTCCCAAGCCGATGACGCCCCCGGCATCACACCCGTTGCAGACATTTCTTATGGCACCTGGCAAAGCGTCTTCGGCAGCGATCCCGCTGTCGTCGGCCGCGAGACTCTCCTCGATGGCTTGAAGTGCACCATCATCGGCGTCATGCCCAAAGGCTTTCAGTTTCCTCCAGGCGAGCAGGAACCCGCGCAACTTTGGTCCGCGCTACAACTCGATCCCGCAAAACCCGGCAACCGCGGCGGCCACAATTATTATCTGCTCGGCAGATTGAAGCCCGGCGTCACCCTCGCGCAGGCCCAAGGCGAGCTCGCTGCCCTGGTGCAATCCTACGGCGAACACCGCGTACCCAAAACGCACAGCTTCGATCCCAAGAATCACACCATCGTCAGCTTCCCGCTGCAAGCCGAGGTCGTCTCCAGTGTTCGCCCCGCCCTGCTCATGCTCTTGGGCGCAGTCGCTTTCGTGCTCCTCATCGCCAGCGTCAACGTCGCCAATCTGCTCCTCGCTCGCGCGGAAGCCCGCCGCCGCGAAATCGCCATCCGTGGCGCACTCGGCGCCGGACTTCCCCGCTTGGCGCGCCAGTTCATCACTGAGGGCGTGCTCCTCGCCATGTTCGGCGCAGTCCTCGGCTTAATGCTTTCTTACGCAGGCGTTCGCCTCGTGCAACTCACCAACGCCGGAGGCATCCCGCGCGCGGACGAAATCGCCGTCGATTGGCGCGTCCTGGTGTTCACGCTCGTCACCAGCCTCGTCACCGGCGTTCTTTTCGGTCTAGCGCCTATCGCCCCTCTCGCCCTCGGCGGCATTTCCAATTCGCTCAAAGACACCGCAGGCAGCACCACCGGCTCTGGCGGTGCCCAAGTTTTCCGCCGCGCGTTAGTCGTCGGCGAACTAGCCATGGCGCTCGTCCTGCTCATCGGCTGCGGTTTGATGCTCCGCGCGTTCTGGAAACTCCAGGAAGTCCATACCGGCCTGCAAGCCGATAACGTCATCACCATGCAAGTCTCGCTGCCCAACGGCACGTATACCGACAACGCCAAGCTCACCGGGTTCTGGAACCGTCTCGAAGAACGCCTGCATCATCTTTCCGGCGCGCAAGACGCAACTCTGGTTTCCGGCCTCGCTCCCATCCGCCCGCCCAATATGAATGACACGGAAATCGAAGGCTTCGTCCCCACCAAAGACGGCCCCATCCAAAACATCGACTTCTGGCAGTCTGTCGGCAAAGGCTATTTCGAAATCATGGGCATCCGGCTGATGGACGGTCGCCTTTTCGACGACCGCGACGTGCAAGGCGGGCCCGAAGTGGTCATCGTTAACGAATCCATGGCCATGACGTTCTGGCCCAAACAAAATCCTATTGGCCGGCGCATTCGCACCGGCAACTCCGCCACCAACTGGCAGACCATCATCGGCGTGGTCGACGATGTGAAAAACGCCGGCCTCGATCGCCCTGCCGGCACCGAACTCTATCTCCCACAGGCGCAACCTTCAGGACAAGGCAACACCAGCATGTACGTGGTCGCAAAAGCCCGCGGCGGCGATCCGCGCGCACTCGTCGGCGCAGTGCGCGAGCAACTTGGCGAGCTCGATGCCTCCGTGCCTCTGGCCAACGTGCGCCTGATGGACGATGTGCTCACGCGAGCCCAAGCCCGTCCGCGCTTCCTTACCCTGTTGCTTACGCTGTTCTCCCTCGTCGCGCTGGCCATCGCCACCGTCGGCATTTACGGCGTCGTTTCCTACGCCGTCGCCCGCCGCACCAAGGAATTCGGCCTGCGCATGGTCATGGGCGCGCAAACTGGCGACGTGCTCGGTCTGGTGATGAAGCAAGGCGCCGCCATGGTCGCCATCGGCCTCGTCGCCGGCCTGATCACCGCCTTCGCACTCACACGCCTCATGGCCAGCTTGCTCTTCGGCGTAACTCCCACCGATCTGCCGACGTTCCTCGGCGTCACCCTGCTGCTCGCCGCCGTGGCCCTTGCCGCGTGCTACGTTCCCGCGCGCCGCGCCACCCAAGTCGACCCGATCCAGACCCTGCGTTACGAATAAGGGGATTTCGGTTCTGCGTCGCAGCGCCAGGCGCGAAGCCGTCTCGGGCGCAACCAAGAGGGGCGGGGCTTGCCCTGCCGCCGCTGTCGGCGGGGAACTTACGCGCGCCCGGCGCAAACTCCTCCAGCGCGCATAACCCAACTCGCCTGCGCACCTCGAACCGGGTATAGTCACGGCGTGGCGCTAGGTTCGCCCGGCCGCGCCGGCCGTTCCAATCCGCCGCTCCCCTCAGGAGATCACGCCCATGAAACCGATGACCGTCGAACAAGCCGAGTTTTTGCTGCACGATGTTTTGCTGGGAGCGCTCAAAAACGAGTATCGCACCACGAAAACCGTGATCGCAGCTATCCCTCTCGACAAAAGCGAGTACCGGCCCGACGACATTGCCATGACGGCCATCGGCCTGTCCTGGCACATCGTGGTCGCGGAAATGCGCTTCATGGAAACCGTGCTCACTGGCGCCTTCGATACCGCCCCGCGACCGCGCCCGGAAAATATCAAAACTTCCGCGGACGTCGCGGCGTTCTACGGCGCCGAGTTCGAGAAAAAGTTTGCGAAGCTGACGCAAGCCCAGGGGGACTCATTGGTGAAAATCGTCGATTTTCGCGGCTTGATGCAATTCCCTGCCGTGGTCTTCCTGCAAATCAGCATGAACCACTCCATCCATCACCGCGGCCAGCTCTCCACCTACCTTCGTCCCATGGGCGCCAAAGTTCCCTCCATTTACGGCGAAAGCTACGACGCCGCCCAAGCCCGCAAAGCCGCACAAGGCGCCGCCTAGCACCACCTCCGCGGTAAACTGCCCCAGCAAGCTTTATGTGGCACCCTCTCTTGCCCTGAGCGAATGCGAAGGGTCAGAGGGCGGGCTGCCCCGGCGCGCACACCGACCGTCGTTGGCTCGCATGGGAAAAAGATTGCAAGGAGTTTGCCCGCCGCCGCGGCAACTCCTGGGCCTTTCGCTTATCTCCGATGATGCACGCGCGTGTAGAAGTGGCCAATCGAGCCGTAGAAGAGAAACTCGAAATCGAGATGTGGCACCGTCGGAATCCACTCCTCGAAAGCTCGCTGCTCGCCGAAGCCGCGGACATGCGGCCAGTCATCGAACACTAGAATCGCCCCATCCGCCAGTCGGTTGCTCAGGTAGCGCAGACAATCGAGCGCCGGTTCGTAAATGTCGCAATCGATCCGCGCGTAACAGAAGGCTCCTGCAAGTTGCGCTTCGGGTCCACGCAGGCTTTTCTCGAAGAAGCCTTTCACCAACTTAATGCGCGGGCGCTGCGCGGCCAGTACGTTGCGGGAAACCTGTTCCAGGCTGCAGGCGTACTGCCCCTTCTTCCAAAACGCTGGATCATGCTCGGGATGCGGTTCGGAAAGGCCTTCAAAGCTGTCGAATCCATAGACCCGCCGCGGCATACCGAGTTGTTCGGTAGCTTGCCAGAGATAGCCGATCCACCAGCCCTGAAAAATACTGAACTCGGCGATGTCGCCGGGAACTTGCCTGCCGTGAAGTTCCTTGAGCAGTTCCACGGCGTATTCACACTCGAGTTGCACCAAGGCGTTGTGCGCGCGGATTCCCCACGGCGAATCTTCCGCCCAACTGCTGGCGATGCGCACATTGGGGACGGGCACGCGTTCGCGGAAAACCGATTCAAACCATTCGTCGTAGCAACGCCCGGGAGCGGCCTGCTGCATTGCCGCAAAACCTGCGCGTACCGCGGCGCAGTCGGGTTCGTGTGAGCCGGTTAGAGGAGCAGGGGCGGCGGGAACGGCAGAAGTATCCGCCAGCACAAGTTCAGCAGCACGCGCCACGCGAACCTGGCATCGCGTGAGCATCTTTTCGACTTCTTCGCGATTTTCGGTTGCCGCAAAGTCCAAAGCGCGGCGCAAAAACGGAACCGCCTCGGCGTAGCGCTCCTGAACGTACAGGACCGCTCCCAGATTGTTAGCGGCAGTCTCATGGCTGGGGTCGAAAACCAAGGCCCGGCGCAGCGCCAGCTCGGCGTCCTGCGCGTGTCCCATGCTGATCTGCACAGCCGCCCAATCGTTCCACAGCTCGGCGGTTTGCCCTTCGGAAAGGGCTTCGGACAGCAGCGCCGCCGCTTCCGCGAATTGGCCCTGGGCAAAAAGCTCGGCGGTGCGCCGTTGCAGGTCAATTTCAAGACGTGGCGAAGTCATGCGGAGGAATGGCTCCTGAAACGCAGGGAGTTTTCGCGCGCCAGAGCGCGCCAGGATTCGGGAGCACGTCGTCCGCCAGCGAACTCGGCCGTGCATTAGAAAGCTCCCATGACGCGTCGTGCCCTACGGGGTCGGGGGTCCCGAACCAGGGACCGGGTGCAAGACCTGTCAGCCACTTGCAGTTCGGCGCGTCTTTAGGATAATTACGGCTAATAATGAAGGAGAACGTTACCGCGCCATGCCAGCCAAGAAGATAGCCCGTTGCAAGTGCGGGCACCCCAAGAGCATCCACCGCCGGATGTACGGCTCGAACTATTGGAAGAAGAAGCTGCCCCAGCCCTGCAACTACCCGGACTGCAAGTGCAAGCAGTACGCCCCCGTCAAGGAATGGTAAGGATAGAAGGCCGCACCGAAACTCAAATCGCAGCCGAACGGGAGGCCGAATCGGTGCGGCCGATTCCCAAACTGGCGCATCCTAGTGGGCCCTACGGTCGTTTGTCGCTTGGGCGGCTGAGGCTCAACGCCCGATCGCTCGACTTGGATTTCATTTTGCCGAAAGAGCCGCTCGGGCGCCGTGACGGATGTGCAGGACGTTCACCGCGCGATTAGGTTTGTCTACGGCGTAGATGATTCTGTAGATGCTTGGCTTCTCCCTGAAGAACAATTGGCGGAGTTTCCTGGCTTCTGCAACAACAGCGCCGCGCGTCGGAAAGCGTTCCAAGCTGAAGACCGCTTCGGCCAGATCGTTGAACCAGGCAAGGGCTTTAACGGAAGAATCCGCTCCGATGAATTCATAAATGCTCTGCATATCGCGGACGGCGCGGTCGGCCAGCCTAACGAGGTATGGCATGGCTGCGGCGGAAGGCGTCCAGCGCTGCGCGTGCCGGACGCACTCGGCCCTTCTTTACATCCTCATTGCCTTGGCGGATGCCTTCGAGAACGTCAGCTTGCGCGGCGATATCGAGCAGGCGCTGATAGGCTTCGGCGTCCTGGACCACTGCTTCGGCCTTTCCGTTGATGGTGAGCACCAGCGGTCTTTTGGTTTTCTTCAAGTGCTTCATGAACTTCGCGGGATTCCGCCGGAAGGTGGTCATGGCCTGAATGTCTTTCTTGATGTCCAACACGGTGGCCTCGCACAACCATTTTAGCACCCTTAAAGGTGCTGGTGAGGAATAACGGCGGTTCGCGGAAGGCCGGCGGATTTAGCATCGCAGCCCTGACTGGGTCGCGGACATACTGATTTGTAAACGAATGAACGCTTCCGCGAGCTGCGCGGGCCGAGTGCCAAAGTTGTGCTTAGCCACGAACTACGACGATATACGAATGAAGCCGACGCCGATGGCGGCGCGCGGATACTTGGCGGCTAACTTGAGGCGCTCGCTTTCAGCTTGTGCTTTAGTCTTCAGCGGCTTGGAAAGATAGACAAACTCGCCCCCCTGCCGTTCGTACACCACCCACCGACCGACCGTTTTTCCCATTGCTGATATATAACACGGTCCCGCGTGACAGAGGGAAAGTTGGAGAAACTTTTCTCACGTCGAGTCTCGTAACCGAAGAAATATTAAATGGTTATGGCAGACAAAATGGTTCATCGATTCGAGCCATCGAAAAAGTGCACGCGGCTCGGTGATCGAGTTGCCCAGCATGGGGTCGCCCGGCGATTGCCTAGGAGGCCGATTGCTGGGCAGCGGCCGGTTGCGGCTCCGCCGTGCTCAGGCAGACCTCACGCCCGTGCAGTACACACGTGTCGGCCGGATCGTGCTGGTCGCGACGCACGGATTTCAATCTCAGCAAGCCCCCGGTGGTAAGCGCTTTTTGCATCAGCGGCTCAAGCAGCGGGTCGCGCATCCCGATACCGGAGAAGATGGCCAGCATCGTGACGTTTTCGGTGGTGTAAGTGCCGCCGTGGCGCGTGATTTTGAGCATTACCCCTTGGCCCAGCGTCGGAGAAGCCGCCATCGTGATGGGCAGTACCAGTCGGCCGCCATCGCGGAGCCGGTCCAACCACAGCGGCGCGGGATGTGTGACCCCGGCGTTGACTAGCATGGCGTCGCAGTCGCCAGGATCAAAGGTGGCGCCATCGGCTGCGTGCACCGTCACATTCGGATACGACGCCAGATTTTGCTTCGCGCGAGCCGCCAGGTCGGAGTTAGCATCGATAGCCACCACGTTTCCCGAACCACCCACGACCTCGGCCATGATCGCCGTGTAATATCCTACACCGCAGCCGAGATGATACGCGCGGTCGCCCGGCTCCAAGCCCAGCGCGTCGATCCACGTCGCCAAGGCAGTCGGCTGGCCATTGTTAATGTCCTTGGCCGGGTCGAGTCCGACTAGAACATTGTGATAGAGGTCGCGCGCATCCTCCGTAGGCGTGTACGTCATGCGCACCATGCCGGACAGAGACATCGCTCGGCGTTCCGGCGAAGCGATCTGCCACGGCGGATCGCCCAGAAAATTCTCGCGCGGCACCCGCGCAAACGCTTCGATCAGCGCCGCAGACCCGATTCCAGCGGCCAGTCGCACTTCCTGCGCGTAAAAACGCCGGCAATCTTCGATATTCACGATACTCGGCCTCAATCTCGACTACGGTACACCAATTGCCCGCCGCGTTGGTGCTAGAATCGGCGCCCGAGGCACACCATGCCCGAGGCACAACATGAACGTCGATTTACTCGCGATAGCCGCGCATCCCGATGACGTCGAGCTCACCTGCGGCGGAACCATGCTCAAGATGGCCCAGCGCGGCTACCGCACCGGGATTTTGGACCTGACCGCCGGCGAGATGGGCACCCGCGGCACGCCGGAGACTCGTGCCAAGGAAGCCGCCGCCGCGGCAAAAATCCTGAAGGTCAAGTGGCGCGGCTGCCTGGACGTTCCGGACTCCGATGTGCAACCGAGCCGCCAGCATAAGCTGCGCCTGGCAGCGGTCATCCGCGAACTGCGGCCGAAAACGGTAATCCTGCCCTATTGGGAGGCCCGCCACCCGGATCATTATCATGCGTCCACGCTGGGCTATGAGGGCTGCTTCCTGGCTGGACTGAAACAACTGTCCATCGCGGGCGAGCCGCATCGCCCTTTCAAGATTCTCTACGCCACCGCTTTCGCGCCGGTTCGCCCCACGTTTGTGGTGGACATTACCGCCCAGTACGAAGCCCGTCATCGGGCCATTCGAGCGTTCGCCTCGCAGTTTCAACGCCAGAAAGGCGAAGGCCACAACGCCCACCAGAAAGTCAAAGTGTTCCTGGCAATCGACAGGCTCGAAGACGAAATGAACCAGCTAGCCAGGCACTGCGGCGAGATGATTGGCGTGAAATACGGCGAAGCCTTCGTCCAGAAGGAAATGATGAAAATAGATGACGTACTGAAGACGGAGGTACGCTCAGTCTGAGCGGTCAGACCCGGCGCAACTGCCCTGAAAGCAACAGCTTAGCTAGAACTTGTCTTCGGCCTGAGCCGGTGCAAACCCCGGGATGCTCTGGCCCTCCGGCGTGCGGTCCGCCTTCACCCGAATCAGGGCTTCGGACTCCGAGCCGGACTTGCGCAGCACCACCATCGTGCTCAACGCCTCCGAATACACTCGCGTCACCAGGTACACGTCCCCGTTATCATTCTTCTTCCACAGCTGGCCTATCTGAATTTTCGGCACGGTCATAGGGGCGACTTCGACTCTAGAGGCAGCCACCGGAGGTGTCAACAGGGCGCTGCAGGTGAATTGCGCACGCCGGACTCACCGGGCGCCGCTAGGCGCACGCATCGATCGGCTCCAAGGCAAACCCCGCAGGAAACCTTCCTCGGGTACCTTACATCGTACTGTGGGAACGCCGGCACAGCCTGTCCGTCGCAGTGGGTGTATACTCAAGGCAGGCGGAGGTACACGGTATGAAAGAGTTTACGCGCCAGTTGCTCAGCCTGGCAGTCGCGAGCACCCTGATTTGTGGCCCAGCGCTCGCCGCCCCGCGGCCGTCCCCGCAGGATCCTCCCAAGGATAATACCCAGCAGCCGCCTCCACCGCCCGCGCAGCCGCAGAAGCCTGCCGCCGACAAGCCAATCGACCAACCAGATTCCGTCACACCGAAGAATTCCAAGGAAGACGTCGAGGCCATCGGCAATCGCAGCGTTGGCAAGGGCGTCAATTTCTATTCGCTGGAAAAGGAAATCGCCCTCGGCAAGCAATTGGCCCAGGAAGTCGAACGCTCCTCCAAGCTGATCGATGATCCGGTGGTCACCGAATACGTCAACCGCGTGGGGCAAAATTTGGTGCGCAACTCCGACGCCCGCGTGCCCTTTACCATCAAGGTCATCGACTCGGATCAAGTCAACGCGTTTGCCCTGCCCGGCGGATTTTTCTACGTCTACACCGGACTGATTTTGCGCGCCCAGGAAGAATCGGAACTCGCCGGCGTCATGGCTCATGAAATTTCCCACGTTACCGCGCGTCACGGTACCAAGACCGCCACCAAGGGCGACATCATGCAGTTGGCTTCCATCCCCGCCATGATTTTCATTCCCTATAGCTGGGCAGGCTGGGGCATCTACCAAGGCTTGAACCTGGCCATTCCCCTGACCTTCTTGAAGTTCAGCCGCGACCAGGAACGCGAAGCCGATTTTCTCGGCCTGCAATACATGTATAAGGCCGGCTACGACCCGAACTCCTACGTAACCTTCTTTGAGCGCATTCAGGCAGATGAGAAGCGCCGCCCGGGCACCATCCCCAAGGTTTTCTCGACGCATCCGCCGAACGCCGAACGCATCGAAAACGCGCAAAAGGAAATCGCGCGTATTCTGCCGGCCAAACAGGAATACATCGTGACCACGTCGGAATTCGACACCGTCAAAGCCCGCCTGCGCAACATCATGTTCTCCAAGAAAGTGCAGGACGCCGGACCGAACAAGCCCACCCTGCGCACCAAGACGGAACAGTCGGACAAAAAGAATCCCGATCCCAACGGCAATCCCGACGACGATCGGCCAACCCTGAAGCGTCGGCCAGATTCGCAGCCGTGATCTGCGGTTTCAGCTAAAGTTTTGAAAAGGGGCGGCCTGTTGCCGCCCTTTTTGTTGATCCAGACAGACTTGAATATGAGGCCCTGGCCTAAAGCGTTCGTTCCAATCCTTGCGGTAGCCTGTCTTTCTGCGGCACCCGGCATTGCCGCGCAGGCACAATCCCTCAAGTTTCCCCATGCTGCCGACATCGATGCAATTGGCAAACGCGACTTGGCCAAAGGCGTCAACTTCTATTCTCTGGACAAAGAGAAAGAACTCGGCAAGCAGCTGGCATTGGAGGTGGAATGGTCCAGCCGCGTGATCAGAGACCCCGATGTTAACGCCTACCTGGCCGATTTGGCGGAGAAGCTCGTAAGAAATTCTGACGCTCGAATGCCGATTGCGGTGCGGGTCCTCGATTCAATGTTGGTCGATGCAACGACGCTGCCGGGCGGATTTCTGTACATCAATAGTGCTCTGATTTTGCAAGCAAAGAACGAAGCGGAACTCGCCGGTGTAATTGCCAACAGCATCGCGCTTACGGCAATGCGCAGCGCGACTACTGAAGCAACCAAGGGCGATATCATGCAACTGGTGTCTATTCCGTCGATGATTTTCATTCCCTATAGCTGGGCAGGCTGGGGCATCTACCAGGGACAGAATCTGGCGATTCCACTGACGGCGTTGCGCGTTCATGCTCAATACATGCTGGCCGCGGACTATTTCGCGGCGCAATACCTGTACGTCTCAGGCTACGATCCGAGCGAATTTGCGGCTTTCATTGAACGAACGGAACAGAACGGCTCCGGGGCCAAGAAAACGTACGACAAAAAGCGCTGGCTTCCGTCCGGGCGGGAGCGCGCGGCCAGGCTGAGAAGCGAGATTGCCGACATTCTGCCGAGCCGAGAAAGCGCCCTACACTCGACGTCTGATTTCGAGACCGTCAAAGAGAAGATTCGCTCGTGGAAACCGGATAGCTCAGGCACTCGCCCCGTCTTGCGGACAAAAGGTCGCGAAGATCCCGCCCAATCGTCGACTAACTAAAGTTAAGGGCGGTGGTGGTGTTGGCGCTCTTCGGGGGCGGCGGCAATGCCCATCCGGCGCAGCTCGTCGGCGTAATACTTACGGTACAGCACATCCCACTCTTCGCTGCCTTCGAGAATTTCTTTCTTTTGCGAAGTGATGCGCTTGCGCACTTCCAGATCTGCCTTTTCCTCATCGCGCAGCGCGGCGGTCATAATCAGCACCACTTGCTGGCGAATCGTATCGCGGTCGTCGACGAATTCCACGTCGTCGCTGGCCACCAGCACATCGGTAATCTGGTGCGAGATGCGGACAATCTTTTCGCGGCTGATTCGCATGTTCCCCTGATGAATCTCGATAAATTCCGATGAGTCTTGAATTCTGATTTGCCGCCAAAAAGTATCGGCGGCCCCAACGCTGCTGCACCAATCTAGCGCAGCACCAGCTTCCGTTCCCGCGCCAGCTGCTGCTTCACCTTCTTGTACATCTCCTGGTACGACACACCGGTCCGCCGCATTTCGTCTTGATGATCGGTGAGGATCTGGCGGACTTCTTCGTTCAGGCGGTCCTCCACTGTAAGTTCTTCCATCATGCGCTGCTTTACCCGCTGGCCGACCCCTTCCACGGCCTTGGTTTCAATGTGGCCGCCTTCCACCAGTTTCTTGACCACTAGATTGGCAATGTGCGTGACGTAGTCCCGTTGCAGCAGCATCCTGGCTAGTTTCCTCGCGGCAAAACAAGACAACGAGTGTACTGGCAGCCCGCACAAAGTGCAAGAAAACCGCCAACTTGCACGCGCCCGCCCGCGTTGACGCTCCGCGGTGTTTCCTGTAGCCTTGTTCCGTTGGGTATTTTGTCGGGGCGGTTAGCTCAGTTGGTTAGAGCGCCTGCCTTACAAGCAGGAGGTCGCAGGTTCGAGTCCTGCACTGCCCACCATCCACTGTTTCTAACCGCGGGGACGTAGTTCAGTTGGTTAGAACGCCGCCCTAGAGGGCCCACGCTGTCACGGCAGTGCCCGCCAGCACGAGTCCAAAAGATTCACTTCGCGGATTGCACAAAGACGCAGTCTCTGCACACCCCTTTGCGCTGGCCGAATCCATCAGTTGTTCGGGATCTCGTACCCGACGATCGCGCATTTTTTTGTTGCAGCGGTCGCTTTCGATGATCGGGGGTTGCGGCGCTGGATACACACGAGTATCCGGCACGGCGACCGTGCCATGTTGTTGGGTTCGACTTCTACAGAATCACAGCTGCTTCCTCAAAATTCAGCCGAGGATTGCGTGGGTACACCTTCGTTGGGTCTCCACAGCCCAAGTTGCAGATAAGGTTTACCTTCCACTTGCCTTCAGGAAAGAATGCCGCATTCAGTCGGTCTGCGTCGAAACCGGACATCGGCCCGCAGTCGAGTCCCAGAGCGCGTGCCGCCAGGATGAAGTACGCGGCTTGTAGCGAGCTGTTGCGGAACGCGGTCTCCTCAATGAGAGGTTTGTTCCCGACAAAGTAGGAACGGATATCCGCCTGCGGAAAGAGCTTGGGAAGATGCTCGTGGAATTCCGTGTCCCAGGCGATGATCACTGTCACAGGAGCAGCCATGGTTTTGTCGACATTACCGGGCGCCAGAACTGGCTTGATGAGCGCCTTGGCGCCTGGAGTGGTTAGAAAAACGAACCTGCCGGGCGAGCCGTTGGCACTGGTCGGCCCAAGGCGCGCCAATTCATATGCCTTACGCAGAAGCTCCACTGGCACTGGTTCGGGAAGCCACGTCGAGTGTGTTCGCGCTTCGCCAAAAAGCTGGTCGAGAGCCTCTTGTGAGATCGGCGTTTTGATGGCAGCGAAGTTCAATGGTTCAGATTGATAACGCATTTTGGTTTCTCCTTTTAGGCGCGCTCAGCTCGAGCGCCGGGCATCCAGGCTGAACGGTCCTGCACCGAAATGAGAAATCAACAAGGCGCCGCCGAGCATGGAGACATTTTTCATGAACAGAATCATTTGAAGCTGCGCCATCATGGGATCGGTTACCGTCCAGAACTTGTGCATCATCAACGAGACAGGAATCAGGAACAGTACGATGAGCCAGGCGCCAAGTTTTGCGCGGTAGCCCAGCAAAATGAAGACGCCGCCGGCGATGGCTATCACACCAGAAAGCGGAACCGCGATCGAAGCCAAAGGCACGCCTTGCGAAGCCGCATAGCCGATGGTCTGCTTATTAAAGTGATTGACACCGGATAACAGAAAAATCAGCGCGAAGAAAAACCGTCCCAAAACGACCACCGTACCCTGCCAAAAGCTTATAGCCTCCACATCCTTGGAAATTGCCATCGAATTCGTTGCCATGTACTTCCTCCTTTTGTCAGATTGTTAGGACGACCCTACCCGAAGAGCTGGGTCCTACATATTGATGCCAATCCTATTGATATGGATACATTCTGCTGGACATCGGTTATACAAGAGGGCAAAATAGTTTGGTCATGGACAAGATCTCGCGAGACTCGGTTCACTGTTGGCTGGTATTGGTGAAGGCCTTTCAAGCGGCTGCGAAATATCTGTATGCGGGTCTTGAGGAGACGGGAATTGACGATACCGACTTCCGGATACTGGAGGCCCTCCTCAACAAAGGGCCCTTGCCTGTGAATACGATCGGGCCAAAGGTGCACCTTACGCCCGGCTCGATCAGTACGGCCGTTGACCGCCTCGTCGGAAGGGGCCTGGTAAGCCGGGTCGAGAGTCCTGAGGATCGGCGCGTCCGGATCGTATCGCTCACCTCAAAAGGCAAAGAATTGATCGCGCCGATTTTTCGCAAACACTCCGCCGAAATTAAGAAGGTCTTTGCCGATGCGAGCCCGAAAGAGTTGCGGGCTCTTGCAACGACTTTGAAAAAGGTTGGCAAGCGCGCTGAGAGTCTGGGGACCGGAGTCAATCCCAAGTGTTTACGCCAACAATGACATAACCCCGTAGTGCGCCGATTAATCGAAATAAACGTTGCCCTGGAGAAGAAGCGCAAATGCAGATTGGAATCGACAGTTTCGCAGCAGCTATTTCCGACCCGGCCACAGGTCTAACGCTCAGCCCGGTGGAGCGCATGCACCATCTACTCGAAGAGATTGAGCTCGCGGATCGCGTCGGCCTGGACGTCTTCGGCATCGGCGAACATCACCGCGCGGAGTTCCTCGACTCAGCTCCGGTTGTAATCCTTTCCGCTGCCGCAACCCGCACGGAAAATATCCGTCTCACCAGCGCAGTCACAGTTCTCAGTGCCTCCGACCCCGTTCGCGTTTTTCAGGAGTTTGCGACTCTCGATCTCATCTCGCAGGGCCGCGCCGAAATTGTTGCCGGTCGCGGTTCGTTCGTTGAGTCGTACCCTCTCTTCGGGCTGCGTCTTGAAGATTACGATTCGCTCTTTGCGGAAAAACTTGAGCTCCTATTAAAAATCCGGGTAAGCACCAAAGTGCACTGGTCCGGAAAGCACCGCCCTGCGCTCACCGGCCAGGCAATCTACCCTCGCCCGCTGCAGGAGACGCTCCCCATATGGGTAGGTGTCGGCGGCACGCCCGAGTCTTTCGTTCGCGCAGGTATGCTCGGACTTCCTCTCATGGTTGCCATCATCGGCGGTGAGCCCAGACGCTTCCGTCCTCTCATCGATCTTTATCGTGAAGCGGGACGCCGCGCGGGTCATTCGCCCGAGCAACTCACCGTAGGTCTTCATTCCGTTGGCTTTCTCGCGGACACCACGGACGAAGCCGCAGAAATATTCTTTCCCGGCTACGCGCACACGTTCACCGAAATCGGCAAGGAACGCGGCTGGCCACCTGCCACACGCGCTCAGTTTGACGCCCTGCGCGGACCTACCGGCGCGCTGCTCATTGGCGACGCTAAAACAGTTGCAAAAAAGATCCTTTACGTAAACGAAGTCCTCGGCGGCATCTCCCGGGTCACATTCCAAATGGGTGTCTCGACCCTTCCACATGAAAAAATGCTGCACGCCATCGAAATCCTCGGCACCCAAGTGGCACCTATTGTCCGGAGCAAACTAGGCGTCATCCCCGTACCCGCCTGATGATTCGATCTCTTCAGCTGGAGTTCTGAAGCGATTCCCTTTCAAGGAGATGGTGATGCCGAAAGGCGAATACGAGATTTTTGCAGCTCTCAATCCTTTCTTCGAAGTCGTCATGCAAGGCTTACGCGGACTCGTCGATGGCAATCATTATTTCGATACCATTGCCGAAGACGCATTCTTCGAGTTTCGCTATCACTTCCCCGGCTGGCCGACGGCGATTCGCGGACGAACCAATCTGATGGCCAGCTTCTCCGGATACGGCAACACGATCAAACTTCACTCCGGCGACTCACTTGTTGTACACCGCTCTCAGGATAGTCGCGTCGTAATCCTCGAATACGAAGTGCACGGGACAATTCTCTCGGGCGGTGCGCCCTACGACAACAGGTTCATCTCGGTCATCACGATTGAGAACAGAAAAATCGTCCATTGGAGAGACTACATGGACTCCCTAGCCGCATGGAGCGCGCTGAATAGCGCCTCTTAATGAACATTAAGTGCAGGCTACTGGCGATGGCGGGTGGTTTTGCAAAGGGCAATATCGCAAGCGCTGTTTCCGAAAGTCTTGTTCGCAAACTTTTGCACTTCATCCCGAAGAGTAAGGCCGGCCGATCGGCATCACGGCAGTATTTCCGTCAAGCTTGTCCACGTGTCTCTTCTTATTCCCACTAGCCCTTACCTTGGGAGAGCGTCAATAGCGCCCGCGCGTAGTCTTCGATCGTCTCCGGCACGGCGCGATTGTGCACGAATTGTCCCTCGCGGCGGCACTCGATCAGTCCTGCATGGGACAGGACTTTAAGATGATGCGAAACCGTCGCGGCCGCGACCCGGTGCCGGGTCACAATTGTGCCGGAGGTCATTTCCTTATTTCTGGCGATGGCCTCGAAAATCAGCAGCCGCGTTTCGTTAGCTAGCGCCTTCGAAATTCTTTGAATATTCGAGCTGTCCATAGAGTGCCCGGTTTCTGCTTCTGTAGCGTGAGCGTACTTCCGCGGTCGCTAGAACTTGAACAGGATCTTTCCGCTGCGATTCGATTTCAAGGATTGCTGGAACGCTTCCTTGAACTGGTCGAGCGCGTACACGTGCTCCACTGCGGCGGAGAGCGATCCATCAGCTACGAGGTCTCCCAGTTTCTGGTAGATCTCTTCGATCTCTGTACGCGGCGCGTTGCGTATCCAATTGATGAGCCAGAATCCGTGCAGGCTAAGGCCGCGATAGATGAACTCTTTGGGCGGCATAGCTGGGAACTGCCCACTTTGCATGCCGTACACGACAACCGAGCCGCCAGGTTTAAGCGATTTGGCCAACTCGCCCACGGAAGCTCCACCCACCGTATCGAGCACAAGGCTTAGCTTCTTCCCGCCGAGAGCCTCCTCAATATCCTTGTGTAGGTTGCCGCCTTGCAGGACCACGCGGTCACCTCCCCACTGCCGCACCTGTTCGGCAGCTTCTTCTCGCCGGACGACATTCAGCGTCTTGACTCCTGCAAGCTTCGCGAGTGCAATGACGTACTGCCCCATGGCGGCGTTGGCTGCGGTTTGGCCGATCCAATCGCCGGGCATCAGGGAAACGTATCGGTTCAGCAAGAGATAGGCAGTAACCGGGTTAATCCCGATCATCGCAAGTTGCAGGGGATCGGCTTTGTCGCTCATCGGCACGAGGTTGCGCACTGGGGCGACGACTTGGTCTGCCCAGGTGCCCTGCTCGTAGGTCGGGATAATCAGGACTCGCTTGCCCCGCAGAGCAACATCAACCTTGGATCCGATCTTTGCGACTCGGCCAACACCCTCCGCGCCTACCGAGGATGGGAAGGCCGGCCGGACGCCGTACGTGCCGCGCACAAACAGAAAGTCTGATGGATTGAGCGGGGCCGCTTCCATCGAGATGAGAACATCCTCCTGACCAAGCGCCGGTTCGGAGACCGTATTGAGTTCGATGACATCTGACGGTTCGCCGTGAGCTATGAGTTGCAACTGTCGCATAAGAAAACTCCTTTCGTTCGAAAAAGTTGACGGTTGGTTCGCCCTTGCCGGATGTTAGCTCTGGTTATGAGGGACTTCGCAACCCCCGCCGGTAGTCCGTGCAACTTTTCCTTCCAGTCTCATGTCTAATGTGGATTATTATTGTAATCCTGTTCGCAGGATTGGATGCTAGCCCTCATTCGAGGGATACACCTATTTCGAGTTTTTTGGGGGGGACTCAATGGGCCACTCCAAGGCCGAAAAGACGAAAACTCACAAGCGCATCGTGGCAATCGCCTCAAAGAAGTTCCGCGAAGAGGGGCTTGCCGGGATCGGAATCGCGGAGCTGATGCAGGAAGCCGGTCTTACGGTGGGAGGCTTCTACAAACACTTCGATTCGCGCGACAGCTTGGTGGCCGAAGCCGTCGGCTCTGCGCTTGGAGCGTGGAAGCGCCAGCTTGATACTGCTGCCTCGGGCGGGCCGCCTGTTACGTACGAGTTGCTAGTCGACGATTATTTGAGCGCGGCGCATCGCGATCATCCGGGCACAGGCTGTCCGGTTGCAGCTCTGGCAGGAGATATCGCACGCAGCGACAAGCAAACTCGTGCTGTCGTCACCCGGCAAATTCGAGAAGACATTCAGCTGGTCACAACTCTGATTCGCGGCACGAACGAGAAGAACAAGAGTGGCGCACGCTCACAAGCAATCTTGACTTATTGCGCGCTTGTCGGCGCCATCGGCGTGGCGCGCGCCATATCAGATGAGCGGCTTTCGCGCGAAATACTAAAGACAGTGGCCGTGCGTCTGAAAGGGTGAACCCACGCGGCGTCGGTTCCAGGCGGATGACACGCAAACCGGAGGTAGTGCCTCCGGCTTGGCAGATTGCTCCCGATAAACGCGCGTGTCAGTTCGGTATGGATGCTTCCGGGATGCACGGCCGGTGTTGGAACAGGACCTTTGTATCGCCACTTTCCTACTCGCGACGCTCTTCTCGAGGCCGTCTATCGGACTGAGGTTGAAAAATTAGCCGCGGCGGAGCGAAAGCTAGCTCAGGACCTGTCCTCGATTGAAGCGTTGCGAGCCTGGATGTTATTGTTCGTTGACTACATCGCGACAAAGCAAATCATCGCGCCTGCACTGAATACGCTCATGGGAGGCCCCTCGGAGGGACACCGGAAAACTGGACACCTTGCTCGCTGAAGGGCTTGCGTTCTAAGCGCGTCACGGACGATGAAGTCTGGAGCTCTGTGAATAAGCAGACGGATGCGCTCCCTGGAGAGCACAAGGCCGGCCCTCATTCGTGAAGGTTCGGTACGGACAGACCGCCAGCGACGACATTGTACGCCAATTCCGTTATTACCTCCTTAATGCCGATGGTCCCGAGATTGCCGTTCGTTTCCGGGAAGCTGTCAGGCGCTCAACGTTCTGGACCCATCCTGAAGCGATTCCTGTCGATTTTCAGCACCTTGATCTTAGATTCTAGCGTTGACCGGGGAACGCCCAACTTTGCCGCGGCCCCGGTGGGTCCAAACACGCGTCCACGGCTGGCCTTTAGAGCCTCCTCAATCATGTTCTTCTCTTGCGCCTCGAGTCTTCGAGGAAGCTCACTGTGACGCTTCGATTCTGTTGCCGGAAGCGGCAAAGGTAACCAGCTTTCGTCGATCGAAAAAGTGTCTGACTCGCAAAGGATCACCGAACGCTCGATAACGTTCTGTAATTCGCGGATATTTCCAGGCCAAGGATACGACTGAAGTACTTGAAGTGTTCTCTTCTCGACCTTCGTGAAGTGCTTGCGCGCTTTTCGCGCATAGCGATCGATAAAGTATTCCACCAGCAGAGGGATGTCCTCTCTTCGTTCTCGAAGAGAGGGTATCTCAATCGGGAAGACATTCAGCCGATAAAACAAATCACTGCGGAAGGACCCAGTGCTGATTGCCGCCTCCAAGTCACGGTTGGTGGCTGCGAGCACTCGCACGTCAGCGCGGATTCGACGAGTGCCGCCGACACGCTCAAACTCGTGCTCCTGCAAAACGCGAAGCAGAGCAATTTGAGTCTCGGCTGGAAGTTCCCCAACTTCGTCCAGGAAGAGCGTACCGCCATTCGCTAGTTCAAACCGACCCAAGCGCTGCTGAGTCGCGCCAGTGAACGCACCCTTCTCGTGCCCAAACAATTCGGAGGCGATAAGACCACGGGGGATTGCCGCACAGTTCACGCCGACGAACGGACGCGCGACCCGATTTGATCGCCGGTGGATGGCGCGTGCAACAAGCTCTTTGCCCGTTCCCGTTTCACCGGTGAGCAGAACGGTCGAATCTGCAGCAGCTACCTTGGTCACCCGCGAAAGCACAGCCTGCAACGCCGGTGACGTTCCGACAATCTCTTCAAACATGGAGACCCGATCCACTTCATCCCGTAGAACCAGGTTCTCCTTGTAGAGGTGTTCCCTGAAGAGCTCTAATTCCTCGACCGCGGATTCTAAAGCCGCCTTTTTTTCAAGATGTTCGTCCCCATCCCAGAGCTGCAGTGGCAAATCCCTGAGTTTGGCCGATCGGATGAAATCCAAAACTATCTTCATGGCGGCGCGAATGCCTGGGATCCTTTCGGAGTCATGGACACAATTGTGGAGAGATTCAGTCGGTGAATTGTTTGTCCGGAGCTTGTTGCCTCGCGGCAGTCCGCCCCAACTGTCATGTGTGTTAAAACGCTGGCGAACTACATTGAGATCACCGACACCGTGATGACCATCTCGGAAAGCTATCGTTTGTGTGGCCATAAATCCGAGCCCCTTTGCTGAACGGCCTCTTTGAGGTGAATCTGGACCTCGCTCGGGCATATTTTCGGGGCGAGGCTTTGGGAAGTCCTTCAGGTGGCTCTGAAAAAGTATGAAAAACTCAGAATCGTTCACACGTTTACGGGCTTGCTAGAACTACTTGAGTGATCAGAGCAAAGTGGTAGCAATCCACCCCCAATTCGAGGTATTCAAAAAGGCTTCGATTTCGTGATGTCTTCTTCGCTGTGATCCCTCAATCTGAAGTTCGGGCACCCCGTGCGGCGAGCGAAGCACGTGAATTGCTTTAGCTGCTTCGACTCAGAAAATGCTCCGGGGCTAATCGTTAGTCGCGGGCGGCGGTGTACCCACGAATTGAGAGCCTCAAGATGGGAACTTCCAGTGAAAGAGCATTCGGAATGGCTCTCACATTGGGCGATGTCGGTAGGGATCGAGAGTCGAGCCTCGCCGACAGTTATTTGTACCGTTTCGGCCAGTTTGCGCTGGATTCCCGGAAGCGCACGCTGTCTCGAGCCGATTCACTGATCTCGCTCACCCCTAAGGCCTTCGACGTCCTGCTCTTCCTTGTACAAAAACCCAACCGCTTGGTCACCAAAGAGGAATTGCTGCAAGCCGTGTGGGGCGACACCTTCGTGGAAGAGGGGAACCTGACGCAATACATCTCCCATTTACGCAAGGCGTTGGGTGACAACTCGGAAGACACCCGCTTGATTGTCACCATTGCTCGAAAGGGATACCAGTTCACGGCGCGTGTCACTATCGTCGCCGAGGCAGCAGATATCGCAAAACATGCCACGCTTCAGACAGTCACGGCCCAAACCTCAAAAACCGATGCCCGACCCGTGGGGTTTCCAACCGAAGAGAAAGGTACCAAATCACCCCCACCTCACCTCCGCTTACGCAAATGGTTCGCGGGGGCCGCACTCTTGGCCGTGGTCGCTGCGGCCTTCTCGTTGTACTTGAGCTACCGCCACCGGGTGACGCTCTCCGCGACGGACACTATTGTTCTCGTCGACGTCCAAAACGAGACTAGCGATCCGGTGTTCGACGATGCACTAAACACAGCTTTGCGCTATGGAGCGGGGCAAACACCCTATCTGAACATTCTAGGCACCGATAAAGTGCTCGGGACCCTAGCGCAACTCAACCTCCCGCCGACTACAAAGTTGACGCCCGACGTGGCACGCCAGATTTGCGGCAAGACCAATAGCAAGATGGTAATCTCACAATCGATCGGCGATGCCGGCAATGGCTACCGTTTGCAGATGCGGGCGCTCGACTGCGGGTCGGGAGCAATCTTGGCCAAAGAGCAGGCGGACATCAGCAAGCGGAATGAGGTCGTACGTGAATTGGGAGTCACAGCCGCACGCCTTCGCGCGAAGCTGGGAGAGCCCGCGGATTCGCTGGCGCGCTTCAATCAGCCGCTGGAAAAGGCGCTCAGCTCTTCGCTCGAGGCTTTGCAAGCCGGCAGTCAAGGGAACAAACTCTACCTCGCTGGCGACGTTGCGGGAGCGGTCAAACTCTATCAGCGAGCTGCCGAGCTGGATCCAAACCTTGCTGTAACGTACGGGCGCATGGGCGCGGCTTATCTTTTCCTCGGTAACACCGAGTTGTCGGCGGCTTCGTACACGCGTGCATACCAGCTCCGCGACCGATTGACCGAGAAAGACCGGTTGAATACCGAAATCGCCTATTACGGCCGGGTGACCGGCGACTGGGAGAAAGAATATTCTTCCGTGCTTCGTTTGTTAGAAATATTTCCGCGGGATGTGCTCGCTCACGCGAATCTCAGGGCTGCTTTCGTGTACCTCGGCCAGCCCGACCGCGCCGCTGAAGAAGCGGCTGAGACTGCACGGCTGCAGCCAAGCTCATATTATTTCGGTAGCGCGATACAGTCCATCAGGTTCGCAAGCAGATTCAATGACGCAAAATCATGGCTCGCCAAAGCGGATGCCCTTAAACTCGACAGTTCGCTAATCCGGCGGGAGAGATTAATTGTGGCATTCGCTACAGGCGACCGGGACAACGTCGAAAAGATCCTCAAGGAGGAGGAGCGAGGCAGCTATCGAGAAGACTTCCTGCATGAACATTCCTTGATCGAAATTCAGCAGGGTCGCTTTCACTCCTCCGAACGTCTGCGCCTGGAAACTTTGGGGCGAACCTCGAAGGCTGGCAATGCTGACTGGTGGGTGGTCCTCTCGGCCCTGGAGGATGCTGAAGTCGGAAGCGACGTGCAAGCTCGACGCCATGAAAGCAAGGCAGCTGGAAGCTCGCTAGATCGCAATAACAAGATCGCTCTGGCGTTCGCGCTCGCACGATCAGGACGAACGGTGGAAGCCGGTAGACTCGCAGACCAGATCAGCGCGGAAAGGCCCGAGGACACACTCGTGCAGCATTACTTCATTCCTACCATCCGGGCCGCGATCAAGCTGCGGCATCACGATCCGGCCGCAGCCATTGATCTGCTCCGCGGCACCGCCAAGTACGATCTGGCGTTTACGGCCTCGTTCGAATCTGTGTACCCCGCCTACATCCGGGGATTGGCGTATCTGGAGCTCGGCGATGGTCGATCGGCCGCGGCTCAATTTCAAAAGCTGATCGACAATCCCGGTTTTACCGTGAGACATGTCACGGGGCCCTTGGCTTGGCTCCAACTTGGCCGCGCGCAGAAGATCATGGGCGATGAAGCCGCTGCACGGAGATCCTACGAGACTTTCTTGGATTTGTGGAAGAACGCCGATCCCGACATCCCCATCTACCAGCAAGCCAAAGCCGAGTACGCCAAGCTCCGAAAATGAATTGCACTGATTCAAAGGAGTCGCACTCTGGATTGAGTGAATTAATTGCGAAATACCATGCAATCCAGGCCCTCAAAATTGCCGAGGTTAATGCTTTGGGGAGCAGTCCGGGACTGCGGGAGAGGGGAGCCCTCAAGGTTCCGGAGAAAGCCTGAAGCGATTCTTGTTGATTTTCAGCGACCGAATCTTCGATTCCAACGTGGACCGCGGGATGCCCAACTTGGCCGCGGCCCCCGTGGGTCCGAATATCCGGCCGCGACTCTCTTTCAGGGCGGCCTCAATCATTTCCTTCTCTTGCACCAAAAGTCGTCCGGGAAGCTCCAGCTGGTTTTTCGGTTCTGTCGGAGGCGGCTGCTTTGGTAACCAGCTTTCGTCGATCGAGAAAATCTCCGTTTCGCAAAGTATGACCGAACGCTCGATGACGTTCTGCAGTTCGCGGATGTTTCCCGGCCAAGAATAAGACTGAAACAATTCCAGCGTCTTCTTGCTGACCCGCTTTATGTTCTTGCCAGCTTTTTGCGCGTAGCGATCGATAAAGTATTCGACCAGCAGAGGAATGTCCTCTCTTCGTTCTCGAAGAGAGGGTATCTCAATCGGGAAGACATTCAGCCGATAAAACAAATCACTACGAAAGGAGCCAGCGGTGATGGCGGCCTGCAAGTCACGGTTGGTGGCAGTAATCACCCGGACGTCAGCGCGGATTCGACGAGTGCCGCCGACACGCTCAAACTCATGCTCTTGCAGAACACGCAGGAGGGCAACTTGGGTCTCGGCTGGAAGTTCCCCGACTTCGTCCAGGAAGAGCGTACCGCCATGTGCTAATTCAAACCGACCCAGGCGCTGCTGAGTCGCGCCAGTGAACGCACCCTTCTCGTGCCCAAACAATTCGGAGGCGATCAGATCGCGGGGGACTGCTGCACAGTTCACGCTGACGAAGGGACGTGAGGCCCTATCTGACCGTCGGTGGATGGCGCGTGCAACCAGCTCTTTGCCCGTTCCTGTTTCACCTGTGATGAGGACCGTAGAATCACTCGGCGCGACTTTAGAGATGCGCGAGAGAACACTCTTCAAAGCGGGAGATGTGCCAACGATCTCTTCAAACATCGAGGCTTTGTCGATTTCTTCGCGCAGAGCGACGTTTTCGTTTTGCAGTTTCTCCTCGGCCCGCTTGCGGTCGTCAATATCAGTACTCGAGGTATACAAACGCGTGATCTGTCCGTTTTCGTCGCGCAGCTGGCTGAAACGAGCTAGAACCCAACGAAACTTCCCATCACCGTTGCGCACCCGCACCTCCAATTCACAAGCAGAGTCACTGGATGAAGCACGGTTGAGCCGCCCCACATCATCAGGATGAACGAAACTGTCCATACGTATCTGCCGCCACTCCTCCAGGCTCATTCCGAGGTAATCGAGCGAGGCTCGATTGGCATAGAGCGGGCTTCCGTCTGCGCCATGTACACCGAGGTACAGCGGCGTAAGGTCCAGAATCTGCCGAAGCTCTGCTTCCTGTTCCCGGATCTTTTCTTCGGCTCGCTTCAGAGCGGCGTTTTCCTGTTGCAGTTTCTCCTCAGCCCGGATGCGGTCTTCGATATCGGTACCTGCAACATACCAGCGCGTGACCTGTCCCTTGTCGTCGCGCACCGGATTGTAGCGAGCCAGAAACCAACGATAGCTTCCGTCATGTTTGCGCAGCCGCAATTCCACGTCGTAAGCAGAGCCGCTTGTCGAAGCACGATCCCAACAAGCCTTTACCCTTTCCGAGTCATCAGGGTGAATGTGAGTGCCAGGGTCCTTCCGCAGCCACTCATCAAGGCCAATGCCTAGGTAATCGAGCACTACGCGATTGGCGTAGAGACGTCCGCGGTCAGGGCCGAAGACCGAAACAAGTTGGGGCGCGAGATCCACGATCTGTCGGACCTCGATTTCCTGCTGCCGGATTTTTTCTTCTGCAGTCTTGCGCTCTTCGATATCAACACCTGTGCCGTACCACTTGACGATTTTTCCTGTTTCGTCGCGCAGTGGTACATTGCGTTGTAGGAACCAGCGGTATTCACCGTCAGCGCGCCTCACTCGTGATTCGGCCACGAAGGGTTCTCCGGACGCAAGTGCTGCGCGCCACTTGTCCACGAACCCTTCGACGTCTTCGGGATGGATTCCCGCGGTCCAGCGCCAGTCCAGAAAGTCTGTTTGAGTGAGGCCACCATATTCCAGCCAGCCCCGGCTCAGGAAGTCGAGAGAGCCATCAGGCAAAGCGGTGTGAATAAACGCCGGAGTTGTATCTACCAGATGGCGATACTTGCGCTCACTGGCGCGCAGATGCTCCTCCGCCCGCTTGCGCTCAGTGACGTCGATCACAGTGCCGGTGTACTCAATGAGATCGCCACCCCGATTGAAGACGGGATGACCAATGCTGTGAATGTCCCTAACGGCGCCACCCGGATGCACAATGCGATAATCTACTTCTTCGTTTAACTTGTTATACCTGGTCCTCTTGGCAGATTCCCGGAACGCCGGTTGATCGTCGGGATGAATTCGCTGGATGAGTTCTTCGATTTGGGGTGCACCATCCCGTGGATCAAATCCCAGAACGCGGTAGCATTCCTCCGACCAATATCTGACGTCGGTGTCGGGATTCCAGGCCCAACTCCCTGTGTGGCTGAGTCTCTGCGCTTCTGCCAGGTACGCTTCACTGCTCCGGAGGGCTTCCTCGGCCGTCTTTCGGTCGGTGATGTCGGTTACCGCGCCAACAAACTCGCGGTTGCCAGATGCATCCTGTAAAATGTGAGCTAGGGAGTGGACGTGCTTGACTCGCCCATCGGGCAGCAGCAAGCGGTACGCATGCTCGAAATCTGCCGCTCCCGCGAGGGCGAGATTAGTGACCTCTTTGAAGTCGGTGCGGTCTTCGGGATGGACGCGCTGCACTATTGAATCTATCGTTGGCTTAAGCGCGCGGTCGTACTCGAAGATGCGATAGGTTTCATCTGACCAGACAACCTCTCCGGTATCAGGTCTCCATCCGAAGCTACCTGTGTGACTGAGCCTTTGGGCTTCGGCTAGGTACGCTTCGCGCCGGCGGAGTTCCTGGGTCAGGAGCTCGTGTTCCGTAACGTCTAAGGCGCTGCCAACGTACCTTTTCAGGCTTGGGCTTTCGACAAGAGGAACACCGACGCAGCGAATGTACCGGACCTCTCCATTGGGACGCACGATGCGCGTTGTAGCATCGAAGGGCGAAGCTTTCGCCAGGATTCCCTTGATCAGGTCTGCCATGGACTCGCGATCGTGTGGGTGGACACGATCCAGGTATTCCTGAAGACTAGGAGGTTTGCTGGCCGGATCGAGTTCATACATTCGAAATAATTCGGGAGACCAATAGTAGAATCCGTCTGGATCGAAGGCCCAGCTTCCCATGTGGGCAAGACGCTGCCCTTCTGAAAGATAGAACTCGCTCCTTCGCAGCTCCTGGGCATTTTGGCGGAGCTGTTCTTCCGCCGTTTTGCGTTCCTCAATATCCAGGCTCGATCCATACCACTTGACGATGTTGCCGTTTGCATCGCGAAGTGGCACTTTCTGGTGGAACATCCAGCGGTATTCTCCATTCGCGTTGCGGACACGAGTTTCGTATTCGAAGATTTCTCCAGTCGCCAGGCAAGTTCGCCACTTGGCCACAATCCCCTCAACGTCCTCAGGGTGAACGAAAGCGGTCCAATTCCAGCCGGCCACTTTGTCCAAAGCGACGCCCAGATATTCGAGCCAAGGTTTATTGAAGTAATCGAGGTAACCGTCGGGCCTGGCGGTGTGAATCAGCGCAGGAATCGAGTCAATTAGGAGCTGGGCATTCAAACGCTCGGATCCCTGTCCTGAGGAGGCCATGGCGGGCATGATACACCCGCAGAATCCGCATACGGTGGCCAGCCCCGTTGTTGCAACTGAGTTTGGTTGCACGTGATTGGACTGGGTTTTCTGCATTGGCTTGCCCCCCTTTCCGTGATCTGGGCCGATTGTGGCCCCGCCGGAATCCCGTCGTCTTGAATAAACTTGGTGTATTTGGAACGTTTCCGATGACTTGTGATCTGGGTCACAATTGAATTGTGACTTAGGCCACAGTTGGATGCGTCTCAAGCGCGGTGCGGCTAAAGGAGATTCCGGAGAGTTTTTCTGCCTTGGCCAGCACCACTACGTCGGTAAGTTGTTTATTCTTATATAGTTAGCGGGCGTGGAAGGGGTCCCTTCCGACCAGCGGGCCTGGCGCGGAGACACTCCAGCCCACCGCCGGAAGTGCCGTGCTAGGTGGCTTTGGTCAGAAAAACCGGTCGCCAGGGCTATTTCTGACAACGGAGCCTGTGTCTCCCGCAGCATGTGTTCCACATGTTCCAAGCGCCGCCGCAACAGATAGGTGTGTGGCGGCACCCCCACTGACTGGTGGAATGCCCGAGCGAAATGGTCGGTAGAAAGACCAGTCAGAGCGGCCAGTCCATGGAGGCGGATCTTTTCATCGAGATGCCCTTCAATATACTCGCAGACGCGGCGTGTCACGGCGGGCGACAATCCGCCACGGCTCGGAGCTGGAATTGTTTCCGCCGACAAGTTTTCAAGCGTGCTCAGTCGAGGGCGCGAGTGGATCATGGCGTATTCCGAGTTACGCAGTTCTTTGGAGGTTCGGAGGGGCGGCGTGATTAACACGTTCCACGCACTTTCCGACTCGACCCGTATCCATTGCGCCGGAGAGTCCTGTTCATCACCACGTCGAAAGAGGGAGCGATCGTAATGAAAAAACGCGGATAGCGATTTGCCGTTTAGCAGGTCCCGCTCATCGAGGCCCAGTGCCTCACGGGCTGCGTGATCCGCGCCAAGTACGCGTTGATCGTCGCCGACGGCCAGGAGAAGCCCCGCACCGTTGGTCTGTGGGGGAGCGGCAGCAATCGTCCAGGCGCGACGAAAGGAGTTCCGGAAAAGCCGCTCTTCAATGGCACGAACAGAAGCGGTTACAGCAGCCAGCACCAGTCCATGGGTGCGGTGGGACCGTCCCAGATCGATTCTGGAAGCATCCAAAACCGCGATGAGTTTGTTGTCCGCGTCGAAGATAGGAGCGCCTGCACAACTCAGGTTGGCGTGGCGCGTGCGAAAGTGCTGCCCGCAGTGGACGAAAACCGGACGTTGTTCAACGATCGCAGTTCCGATTCCGTTGGTCCCCTCGACTTGCTCAGACCAAACCCCGCCTAGCCAGATGCCCCAATGTTTGAACTCCTCCGCTTTCGTCTCGTCACCGCGATGCTGAATGGCGATTCCTTCGCGATTGCACAGCAAGACGACGTAATCCTCTTGCCGGACAATGGCATAGAGGCGGTCGATCTCCTCCCGGGCGTGGAGAAGGACGTCACTAACCGGCTCCTTGAATTGGGTGAGTTCGGTCTGGGTGATGATGTGTGGTATTGCTCTGCTTCTGGGATCGACATGATGGTCGCCGATGCAACGACGCCACGAAAGGACGATTTCACCGTCCGTCTGAACAGTGCTTTCGCCGGCGACAGCCGACTCGACGAGATCCGCATGACGCGACCGCGCCGCCAGAGGATCGATTCTATGAAGGTCTGCTGCAGGCACTGATGCCTCCAACGAAAAGCAGACAGCACTCAAGGGTTCTTGTCGTCTAGATGGCCGCGGATTTGGCGGCCGCCGAGCGCCACATCGTTGTAGCGGATTAGAGTAGCATGTTCCCCGCTGCTCGAATGAAATGAAAGGCAAAGCCATCGCTCGCCCGCAACGGCTTTAGTCGCCGCACGTATCTATTGATTGGGTGAAGCAGTCCATCAACCATCAGCGCTTAGGTCTTACGCGCCAGAATCACTCGGCTCTTAAGCCAAGAAACCGCCCAGGTCGAGGATTCTCATCCTCGCTGGTTTGTTCAACCGCCCGCCAATTGTCGAAATCTCGGCGTTGCTTCGGCAATAGCGGCGTCGTCTTTTCAACTACTTACGATTGGCGCATAAATTGCCATTTAAGCGACACAAGTTGTGATGGCGACGAGGAAACAGATGCTGAGGATCACCCGAAAGGTAAACGGACAAGTGGTCTTTAAGGTTAGCGGTCAACTAACCGCGGAAAACGTAACCGAGATGGAGACACTCCTTGCGGCAGAAACCAAAGGCCGACGAATTGTCTTGGACTGTACCGATTTGAGGTCGGTAGACGGCGAGGCCGTTAAGTTTCTGGAGAAGTTGGAAGCCGACTCCATCAAGCTGAAGAACTGCGGCCTTTACATCCGAGAGTGGATCAGGAGAGAGCGGCTGGACCGAGAATCTGGCAAGAGTCAGGAGACCTAGGTGGTGAACGCGTCCCGTGTGATTTGAGGGTTTGCAATTGAAGGAGCAGTTATGGTCACAGCAATACAATCGGCCCATAAGAGAGAACCCGTCGCATGCCGTGGGAAGACTGCGGATCACGGACTCGCCGGAGTTTTGGACACGGAAAAACGCAGTTCAACAGCTTGTCAGTTTGAGCGTGCACTGCGGGAAAAAGTTGTGGGGCAAGATCAGGCCGTGCAGGCCCTGGTCGACCTGTACCAAATGTTTTGCGCCGGGTTGCACTCACCTTCCCGGCCGATCGGAAACCTTTTGTTTTTAGGGCCGACTGGGTCTGGGAAGACGCGCATGGTCGAAGCGGCTGCCGAGATTTTGTTTGGAGACAGTCGCGCCGTTATCAAGGTGGACTGCGCGGAATTCCAACACTCTCACGAAATCTCTAAATTGATTGGTTCGCCGCCAGGATATCTGGGGCACCGCGAAACACACCCACTCATAACGCAAGAAGCGTTGGCCGCAAGTCATCGCGAGCACCTGAAACTGAGTTTTCTGTTGTTCGACGAGATTGAAAAGGCGAGTGACGCGTTATGGCAGCTGTTGTTAGGGATGCTGGACAAAGCGACGCTGACACTGGGCGACAACCGGCGAGTGGACTTGTCGCAAACCATGATTTTTCTGACCTCGAACCTCGGCAGCGGCCAGATCGCGGACCTGGTGCAAGGAGGAATGGGATTCATCCAGCCGAACGACAAGCCGACAACTGGATTGCATGAAAGGGTGGAGAGGACGGCGGTAGAGGCGGCTCGGCGCAATTTTTCGCCTGAGTTCATGAATCGCTTGGATAAAGTCGTAGTGTTTCATCCCCTTGAGCGCGAGGAACTTGACGAAGTGCTGGAGATCGAGTTGAGCGATGTACAGAAACGCGTGTTGGACACAGCGACGCGACCTTTCCTATTTCGAATCACTGAAGAAGGGCGCGCGTTCCTGCTGCAGGAAGGCACCGACCAGCGCTACGGGGCACGCCACCTGAAGCGAGCCATCGAGCGGCACGTGGTCTACCCAATTGCCAGATTGCTGGCCACGGCACAGGTCCATGAGGGCGATGTGCTGGTAATTGATCGGCACCCCGCCGACAAAGCTTTGGCTTTCTTACGAGACCCGGAAACACGGGCTGTAGACCCAGGCATCATTTTGGCGGGCAGGCACGCAGGTCAACTTATGCAGGAAGTGTTGGCGCGAACATAGGAGGGACAAATGAGCTCAGCTGCTAATTCCGTTATACAAATTGATGAAAATACAGGAAACATGCCAATGAACGCGGTTGTGTATCGCAGAGACCATCTACGCGCTCGTAGGGAGGACCGCGAGGAACTTCCGTTTGTGGACACAATCGTGGGCCGGCGTGGGAGTCTCCGTGGGATCCTCGATCAAGTCGAAGCAGTTGCGCCCACAAGTACGACAGTTCTGATTGCGGGCGAAACTGGCACGGGCAAAGAAGTCATCGCTCGTGCGATTCACGAGCTCAGCCCACGCCGAAACCGAAATCTGGTGAAGGTGAATTGCGCGGCAATCCCCGCGGGCCTGCTCGAAAGCGAGCTCTTCGGGCACGAACGCGGAGCCTTTACCGGCGCCGTCAATTCTCATGTCGGCCGCTTCGCGTTGGCGGATCGCGGCACTCTGTTCCTCGATGAAGTTGGAGACATGCCATTAGAGCTTCAGCCCAAGCTGCTCCGTGTCTTACAGGAGCGCGAGTTTGAGGCAGTCGGCAGCACGCGCACAACGCGAGTGGATGTTCGCGTCGTTGCGGCGACCAACCAAGACTTGAAGCGAATGGCTCAAGATCGTGAGTTCCGCGAAGATTTGTACTACCGGTTGAATGTTTTCCCGATTTATCTGCCGCCGCTGCGCGAAAGGAAAGCTGATATTCCCGAGCTCGTCGAATATTTCGTTCAACAGTTTGCGGCCTCGATGGACAAATCGATCGAATCGATTCCTCAGGGAACCATGCGCTCCCTGGTCCGCCACCACTGGCCCGGCAACATTCGAGAGCTGCAAAACTACATCGCGCGCGGCGTCATTCTCTCCAATGATGGCGTCTTTGAACCAGCGCCTCTCGAAAGCTACCAGCCGCCGGAGCCCGAGATTTCAAACCCCACCCTTGAAGACAAGGTGCGTAGAGAAATTCTCGCCGCTTGCCAGCGCGCCAATTGGAAGCTCGGAGGTCCACGAGGTGCAGCTGCCAGACTTGGTTTGAAGCGCACCACCCTGTTTTACAAGATGAAGCGCCTTGGTATTGCGCCACCAGCAGACCATTCGCAAGACTGAAGAGCACGCGCTTCTCCACAACCCGAACCTAAGGGCCTGCACGGCACGTTACGTCCACACACGATGCGAGAACTCAAAACTCAGTCACGACGTCGACGTTATCGTCAAATCCGTGGCATGAACTCGGTGCGAGAGGAATCCCTCAATTCTGGACCTAGCACCGCGCGTGCCCATTTCTGTTGAAAACAAAGCTAGTTGCCTATTCTCACGCGAATGGTCGGCGTTGGACACACAGTTGCTTTTCTTCGCCGTGACAGTTTCAAAGCCGACATTTGAAAGGGGAAGGCGAAAATCGTATGGCTCAACAATCATCAAACGCACGTCCCAAATTATCGGAGAAGGGGCTCTTGACACCTGACAACTGCGTTGTGGCGCTGATCGACCATCAGCCACAGATGCTGTTTGGCGTAAGCAACTTCGATCGGCAGTCTATTATCAACAACACCGTGGCACTCGGAAAAGCCACTAGGGTGTTCGATGTGCCTGTAATCCTGACGACCGTCGAGACGAAATCGTTTAGCGGGAACATGTGGCCGCAGCTCCGCGCGGTATTTCCCGGCCAGGAGCCGATCGAGCGATCCTCGATGAACTCCTGGGATGACAAGAACTTCGTCGCGGCAATCGAGAAAACCGGCCGCAAGAAGATCGTTCTGGCCGGCCTTTGGACAGAAGTCTGTGTTGCGTTTCCCACGGTGCAGGCCATTCAAGACGGTTACGAAATCTACGTCGTGGAAGACTGCTGCGGCGACGTGAGCCAGCTTGCTCACGACAACGCGATGAAGCGCGTCATTCAAGCCGGCGCAAAGCCGGTCACCTCAATGCAGGTCATGCTCGAATGGCAGCGCGATTGGGCTCAGAAGGGTACCTACGACGCAGTCATGGACATCGTGCGAACCCATCTCGGAGCCTATGGCATCGGGGTCGAATACGCCTACACCATGGTCCATGGTTTGCCGGCCACGAAGTTTGCTGAATATGTAGTTCCAGCCGCCCTGGCAGCTCACAAATAAAGCCGGAAGGGCGGAGCCCCGCTCCGCCTTTCTCAATCCCATCTTGAAGAATTCGGAACGGAGAATGCCGTGTCTGCTGAACTCATATTGCACAACGCCAAGATCGCCACGAACGGGGTGCCCTCGTTTGTCGAAGCCATCGCCATAACGGCCGGAAAGATAGCCGCTGTGGGCAAGGATGACGAAATTCTGCGCTTGCGGGGCCCGCAAACGCGCGTAATTGACGGGCGCCGGCGAACCGTCGTTCCAGGCCTAAACGATTCGCACATGCATCCGATCCGGGGCGGGCTCAACTACAACTTGGAATTGCGCTGGGATGGCGTCCCTTCGCTCGCCGATGCCTTGCGCATGCTGAAAGAACAAGTTGCACGAACTCCAGCGCCGCAATGGGTACGGGTGATCGGAGGCTGGACGGAGTTCCAATTTGCCGAGCGTCGGATGCCGACACTCGATGAGATCAATGCCGTTGCCCCGGACACACCCGTGTTCGTGATGCATCTGTATGACCGGGCACTATTGAATGCAGCAGCGTTGCGTGCCGTGGGCTACGACAAGAACGCCCCGAATTTCCCGGCTGGTGAGGTTCAGCGCGATCGCCACGGAAATCCCACGGGCCTTCTCGTCGCCAACCCCAACGCCAACATTCTCTATTCCACGCTCGCCAAGGGCCCCAAGCT
>Ga0207015_1038_pt3 | contig 46591 bp, 39 predicted proteins | sample Alteio_BWMinCont_53_FD_153486 | JGI IMG/M metagenome (GOLD analysis project Ga0207015, IMG submission 153486) | Enriched cells from forest soil in Barre Woods Harvard Forest LTER site, Petersham, Massachusetts, United States -... | ecosystem: Environmental > Terrestrial > Soil > Temperate forest >...
GTTGTGTGGAATCAGTCCGGGCGCGAAGTTTCGCGGTAAGTTCCTGGAGCGTTGGACACAAGAGGTAATTGCCGGTGGTCTTGGCGTCCAGCGGATCCGTTGCCGTTCCGGGTTTGAGGATCTCGGTGAGGATCACGTCTTTCGTGATATAGCGGCGATAGCCCTCGGCTTCGATCAGTTTCTCGAGGCTGTTCATGGGCGCGAAGGGTTGCACGTATTGCTTATGCAGGAGCTGCGATCCGGCCCATATCGAAGGTTCGGAAAGCCCCGTCGCTCCAAAAACGGTAAACGCTTTTTTAAAAACCAGGCTATCCCGCGCGAAGGCATCCAGATTCGGCGTAAATCGCACCTGCGGGTTGTAGGCGCCGAGGTAATCCGGCCGCAGGCTGTCCATCACGAAAATAAAAATATGCGGAGGCGGCGATTGCCGCAGAGTGCCCCGCGTCCCTAACTGGACGTCTTTGGGGACTATCAGCCTATCCCGCGAGAGGTTCGTGTTGGATTGGAGATAGGCATAGAATGCCGCGTCATCCCCGGACCGCCGAAACAGCGTCCGAATCAGTCGCAGCGACAAGTCCTGCTCCCCTAACCGGTGCAGCACGGCCGGTGTCTCGGGGGCATGCGTAGCCGCCCATGTCGCCGTAGCCCCCAGCGACTGCAGGCCCCACGCCGCCAGGAGCACCGCTCCAGGAATTTTCCAGGAAGCCGTCTGGTGATGACGTTCAGCGTTTCGAGAAAACGAGCCTTTCATCCCTAAAAACCCAATCGTCCAAACCAGCAGCACGGATAACGTTTCCAGCAGACGGTTCCAGTCCTGTCCCAGGAAGAGGCGGTGAAACACCCAGGGAGCGATGAGCACGAATAGGGAGGATAGGCGGCAGAGCCAGATTCTCTGAAACGACGAGAAGAGGGCCTCTCGGGCGGCCTCGCGAAGAAAACCGATCAAGATCATGGATGCGAACAAGATTGCGAAGAATACGGCCGGGGTGCCGCGGAAATCCAGCGGTTCGAGGACCATGCATCGCATCATCATGACTAGGCCGCCCCCGCCTATCGCGCTCAAGAGCGCACATTCCGACTCGGAAGGGTTAGAAAACAGGCTGGCCATGAGGCGGATGAGGCGACATCCAACGGCGACGAGACAAAACAGCGTCAGGGTAGCCAGCAAACTCCATCCTCGGGCGATTCCCTGCGATAGGTCCGGTGCGGCATGAATTGCTTGCGGCCAAGTATACGCCGTCCAAACCAGCACGCTCGTCAGGAGCGCTCCTTTTTCAAGGTCCGAATTCCCCGGATACGTTGCGGGTTCGGATGAATCGGTCAGGCGCGAACTTTCCCCATAGAGCAATCCTTCCCAAAGAAGGTAGGGAGTCCAGACCCCATAGGACAGCCATAAACTGTGGACGCCGGGACCCCATGACAGAATCCATCCCGCATGGTGAGCGGCCAAGCCGAGAGCGCCCATGATGCCGCCGAAGACGATACCGGTTCGCGGTTTTAGGAAGGCGCAAGCCCCAAGCATTCCGGCGATGATGAGCAGCGCGCCATGGTGATGCAGGAACGAGGCCACCCATGGCGGATAATGACCATCGTGAATAAAATTGACCCAGGTGAACGGGATCGCGCACAAGAGCGCATAGAGCGAGGACAGGGCGCTCACCCCCCACAGGGCGGGACGCGCGACGGCTTCGAATGTAGAACAACGTTTCATCGAGGCCCCTGTTTTTCCCAACGCAATCGGTCGAGAACGACGCGCAGGTCCTCATAATTCGGGCTGAGACGCAGGGCTTTTTCAAGAAGAAGCACGCCCTGCTGCGGACGCCTTTTTTTTTCGGCGATCATGGCCCCTACCAGGAGTGCGTCCGTATTATCGGGAGTGTCATGCAGGGCGGTTTGTGATAGGGTTTCTGCCTCGCGGATCCGGCCGCGGAAGATTAGAACGCGCGCCAGGCCGATCTGAGCGTCTCCATAGCCAGGGCTTCTCGCGAGAGTGGCGCGATACCACTTTTCGGCTTCGACCATTTCCCGACGGCGTTCCAGCGCCAAGGCCAGATAAAGCATGAGATCCGATTTGGTAGGGTCCATCGCGAGGCACCGCCTATGCGCGTCCAGAGCCTTGTCGGGCAGGCCCATCGCCTCATAGGCTCGACCCAGGGCTGGACAGGCCTCGGCGGGCTGCGGGGCCACTTTGATATAGCGTTCCCAATCAGACGCTTCTTCGGCCGGCTGATGCAGCTGCCTGTGGGTTTCAGCCGAAAGAGCCAGATACATGGGGTTGTCTGGAAAGGTTTGGAGAAGAGGTTTGAGGGACGCCGCGGTTTTGTCGGGATCTCCAGCCTTCTCCGAGGCCTGAGAGGATTCCCAGAGCCCGCGGGCCGTCTCCGGGGATAACCGTCCGTCCTGCATGACGGGCGACCGGCCGATGGTGTTAAAAAAGGTCAGCAGTAGCGCCAGCTGCACGGCGAACGACCCCAGGAGGTTGAGTGCCGTCGGCTTCAAAAGGTGTACCGGCCTTCTAGTTGGAGCATATGCGAAAGGTCATGCAGCGTGCTCCGGCTGCCGCGAGCCTGCAGAGACATCGAGAGCCGGTCTTTTATGAACCAGGTGATGTCGCCCATGACGGTGTTGTCTTCATAATATTGCCGCGTTGCCTCATAACGGAACCCGTGTTCGTAGCCGAGCGTCGTCCAAAGACCGTGTCCCCAACCCACGTGCCATTGGCCGCCCACGAAATGGCCCCGTTCATCCGTCGAGTTGTAGTTGTCATTGATGTAACCGTAATCGCTCAACGCAAATCGATAGATGATTCCAAGCGATTTGTAAAACGGGAGCCATGCGGTGACTTTGGCATCGACTTCGTGACGATGATTGCCATCGTTATATTCGGCATAATCGTAAGAGGAATCGATCCGGTAGCGTTCGGGGAGCCAGCGCCGCCAGCGCACCATGCCTTGGTTGTAATCGACCAGCCCCAGCTTCCCGTCCGGCGTCGCTCCATAAAACTCCTGCTGACTGTGCGACGCCTGGGCGACAAACAGATTGTCCCCGAATTCGCGCTGCCCCTGAAAGGAGCCGTAGCCCGGGACGGTCCCTTCGGAATAGTGATCCACGCCGCCCGTTAAGCGCCAATCCCAGTCGGCCCATTGGGTGGCGGCGTCGGCTTCGGCGGATAATTCAGTCAGGACGGCGAAGTACCGGTCACCGCCGGCGCCGCGCAGGAAGCTGGGGGCGCGCGTCAGTTTCAGATGGGCGGAGGTGTCCCCGTTGTCCCATCGCCCTTCCATACGCGCGCGGCTGAATTCTGAGCGGCCGACCCCTTGTCCCTGCACGTCCGACAGCAGGTCCTGGCCGTAGGCCGCCTGCACCTGCGTATTATCCGTTGGGCGCGCCTCCAGGCCGAAGGAATAGATTTGCTCCAGCACGTCGTAATAGGTGAACCCGCCCGTATCATTGCGCTGGGCGTCCTCGACGGCATCCACTCCGGCCGTGGCAAAGAGTCCTTGGCGCAGGAGAAAGCGCGCGTCCGCGCCGCCCGAGCGGCCCTCGTAGTCGATCCGTTGAGGCGAAGGCCCGCCAAGCCCTTCCGGCCCCACGGACTTTCGGATTTTCGCCGTCGTGACGATGCCCGAACGCCACGCTTGGAGCAGGTCCTTCAAGCGCTCCTGCGCGGTTAGGTCCCCCGGATCCGCGCGGGTCAGCGCTTGGGTCGTTTCGATATTTTTTTCGGTGGCCCGTTCATGCCGATACACGCGGGCGAGCAGGCCCAGAATATAGGGGTTGTTCGGCGACTGGCGATTCCATTGTTCGAGATATTTTTGCGCCTGCGCATAACGGCCCTGCGCGATCGAAACGAGCGCAAGCCCTTCCAGCGCGCCTCCGCTTTTCGGATCCAACGCCAGCATCTGCTCGAAGGATCGGGCGGCTTCCTGCAGATGCCCGTCTCGCCGCTCCTGCATGCCTTGCTCATACAGCCCGCCCGTCGTTAAGGGTCCCACGGCACCCACCCGAGACGGCAAAAAGGCCAGACACACTAGCGCCGCCACCGAACCCACTCCCTTATGGACCATCTTCCCCCATCCCTTTCTGGCAAAAATCGCTCGAATAATGCCTCGAAACCGCCACCAGGCATGGATCTGCCGGTAACCCAAATTCTCCAGAGCGGCGACGCACACCATCCCGAACATCTGCCGGACGCGCGGATAACGATGGAATGCCAGCTCTTCCAGGACCACGGCTCCGATGGAGAGTAAAATCCCGAATAAAATGGCCGTCATGAAAAACAGTCGCAGGAAAACAAAATCTTGGGGAAGCAGGATCACGGTCAAGAGCACCGCGACATAGCCTCCGAACTCGAAGATAGGCCCGAAAAGTTCCACCAGGATGAAATACGGCATCGCGAAAAGACCGATGCGTCCGTATCGAGGGTTAAACCACATATCGCGGTTTGTCCAGAGCACGTCGAACAATCCACGCTGCCACCTGTCCCGCTGCTCACGCAGCACCGTCATCGTCTCCGGGGCTTCCGTCCAGCAGATCGGGTCGGGGATAAAGACCATGCGATAGGGTTGTTTTTCCTTGCGAAGATGACGATGCATCCGGACCACCAGATCCATATCTTCGCCCACCGTGTCCGTTCGATAGCCCCCGCATGCCAGAACAACCTCTTTTCGAAACACGCCAAAGGCGCCGGAGATGAGCATCAGGCACCGCATCGCGCTCCAGGCCATGCGCCCCGAAAAAAAGGCCCGGAGGTACTCAACAATCTGGAAGAGCGGCAAAACTTTGCTGGGCAGCCGAATGTCATCGAGATGACCGTTGCGGATATGATTCCCATTGGCGATCCGGATGACCCCGCCCACGGCAACGACCTCCGGATCGGTCATGAAAGGCCGCACCACGCGCAGCAAGGCCTGCGGTTCAAGGATCGAGTCGGCATCGACAGCGCAGACCAGCGGGTAACGGGACAGATTCAATCCCGCGTTTAAAGCGTCTGACTTGCCTCCGTTGTCTTTATTGATCACCAGGAGGCGCGGGTGCAGCACGGAGCGATAGACACTCCGGATGGATCGGGTCGGAAGGAGCCGGGGATTCGGGCGGAACGTTGGAACAAGGTCGAAGCTTTCCTGCAGCAATTCGAATGTCCGGTCTTTGGATCCATCATTGATCACGATGACTTCAAATTCGCGAAATTGAACATTCAGATAGGATCGCACGCTTTCGACAATCCCGGCCGCTTCGTTGAAGGCCGGCACCAGCATGCTGATCGGCAGCGTCATGGGCGATCGTAGGAGATGTCCGGTGAACGGCGTATGCACCAGCTCGAGGTAGCGCAGGATCGAGAAAAAGGAGACGATGAAGAGAACGAGGTACAGCGCATTCAGGAAGAAAAAGTAATACAGAACCGTGTGATTGTAGAACTCCAGAAACGCAGAAACGGGCCGGGGGATGGAATCCCAGGGGCGTCGGAAATACATCCGATGAAGGGTCCGGCGAAACGGCAGAACGCGTGTAGGAATCGATGGCTGAATTTTCGCTGTGAACCCGACGGGGGCCGGCCGACGTTCTAAAGTCTCCGCATGAAGGGAGCCGCCGCCGAGACAGAGAGAGCCCAGGAGGGCGAACAATAGGACGGCGATTTTGAAAGGGGCCGCCAGGCGACGCAGCGGCTCGTCCCATTGGCTGGCCGTCTCTTTGAGATAGGACTGTCCTTGTTCGCCGAACGACTCGAGTACTTCTACGGCTCGCTGCCGGACTCGGACGTCAGAATCGCGCAGGCGTTTGGCCAGATCCGCCAGCATGTGCGACGCTTTCAATTGACCCAAGGCGCTGCACGTCAGCAGGCGGATTTGCCAATCTCCATCGTACAAGAGGGGTTCGAGCAACGCCGCCGCCGCCGGATTTCTGATGACCCCCAGTGCCTTGATGGTTTTGGCGCGCACTTCTTTGTCCCGCGAAACCAAGTAAGGGACGAGTGGTTTCATGGCGCTGGGATCACGAAAATGACAGAGAATTTCAATCACCAGCCGTTGGGCTTCCACCGGGAGCCCATGGAGCATCTCCAACAATTGCGGGACGACTTGATTCCCCATGCTGAAGAGGATTTCCGCCACCTCCAACGTCGCCCATCGGGAGGGCTCATGGAAATGGCTCAGGATGGGGGCCAGGGATTGGGTCCCCTGACAATAGGAAAGGGCCCGACTGGCGGATATCACGACTTCCCGGTGGGGATCTTCGAGGGCCTGCTCCAATGCCGTGACGGCCAGGGGATTGTTCATTAATCCGAGCTGGTAGGCGGATTCCGCGCGAATCCACCACTTGGGATGCTTGAGCTGATGCAGGGCGAAATCCATAAGCCCCAATTCTTGAAAGGCGCGGCAAAGGCTCCATGAGACATCCCCTTCAATGGTTTCAGCCACCTTTAGAAAAAGACGAAGCAGCGCCTGGCGATCCCCCGGCCATCGCGGACGAATGGCTTCGAGCTGACGCGCGGAGCCTCCTTCGATCAGATACAGGTACACGAGAGGCCGCAGCGCGTCGCGGCGCCGGGAGTCGAAGCGTTCCAGACTGTTTCGGATGATTTTTTTGATGGCCAGGATAAAAATGGCGAAGCCGATAAGACAACCAAAAACTTCATTGATTCGGAAAACCAGTTGTTCCGCGGGAGTCATAGGGGACACACTTTTTGTATCTCGAACGCGTGAACCAAGCAACGAAACAATATGTAAACGAGGCGACTTAAGAACGGCGACTGACCAGAGAGGCGGCCAACCAGAACAGCGGCTAACCGGTAAGACGGCGAAAGGTGCTTTATTTAAGGAACTTCCGATCGCCGACGTTCAGGTTAGCCGCTGTTCTGGTTGGCCGCCGTTCCGGTTCGCCGCCGTTTTAGTGTTGGTTGTAGGAAGTATGCTGGCTGTAGCGCGAGAACCGACCTCCGAGCATTGAGCCGCAGGCTTTAAGCCAGAGCAGAAAAATCCCGAACCCCAGGATAACGGCCAGCCAGGGTTTGAGAATTTCACGGCGTGAAATTTTGGCATCCGGGTCGTAAGCGGAGACTTTTGTTTTGAAGACTTCGCGCGCCTGTAGGACCTTCGTGGTGTCGCGGGCGTCGGGGGAATGGGCGTCAAAATGACATTGGGGGCAGACGCTACCCTTGGCATCGTCCCAGCTAATGAGGCAGACCGGGCACTTCACAACTTTGCACCGCACTCGGTGCAGAACTTCGCGGTGGGTTCTTGAGTCGCTTTGCAGCCGGGACAACTTTTCTTGGGTTGCAGTGAGGCGCCGCAGGAATCGCAGAATTTGCCGCCGTGCGCCCGAGCGCCGCAGGCGGGACAGCTGATCACCTGGGTTTTGCCGCCGTCCGCATCTTTGATCGCTTCTTCGCTCTCTCGTTTGTTCGCTTCTTTCGCACCGGCCTGCACCGCTTCCGGCGCGCATTCGTCGCACATCCCGCGTTTGTCGTTCCAGCAGTTTTCGGGGCAGACCCAATGGCCGCAGGCGGAGCATTTTTTGAAGAAGGCCATCTCTTCGGCCACCGCGCGCTCAAAAGCCGCGTCATGCTCTTTGCCGCGCAGGCCCCTGTCGATATCATTGACGACATTGCCGCCCCGCCCGCCGAATGGGCTGAACACCTGGAAGACGTCCATGGCGGTTTTGAGCATGTTTGTTTTAGCGGCCACATAGGCGCTCTCAAACCCGTCCCCGCAGCGGTCGCACTTGAACCGGAACTTAAAGCCCCCATCATCCGATAAATCTTCGACATTGCGAACAAACTTGGTTAGAGCCATCATCAGCCTCCGAGATGCGACGTGTGAGCCGCTACAGATAAGCGCGTCATTATACCTGGAACGTTTATTCGCAGGCTACCCAAAATTTCATAGGCCCATCGGTCGCCATTCTTTGGACTTTTCGCCTATTCCTCCACAGAGGAAGACCGCCTAAAATGTATCTCACATGAATAAAGACTCCATCCGGGTCATGGCGGTTGCCCTTTGTGCAGGGCTGCTAGCAGATCCGTCATTTGCAATCCTCCCTGGACTGAAGGCAGGGACACAAGGCGCAACCCGCGCGATGCAGCCGATTTTCGCCGGCCAAGCCATCAATGTGCCGTCAATTCCCTGTCCGCGTCTCGAATATCTTCTCCGGTCCGGACACGATATCCTCCTCACCCTCCAAGGTCTGCGGACGCGTCTGGTTTCGGACCAAGGCGCCAATCTCGCCGACGTTGGCGCAAATGCAGCGGGACATTGGGCGGCCAACGAGGGGATTGAGCGGCTCAAACGCCGAGGGCATCAGGTGGTGAGCCTAGAGCAGGATCGCGTGCTGCGCGGGATTGAAATCCATATTGTCGGTGATGAAGAAGATATGGCTATTGATGATGAATCCGGACAGAGAGAGCACGCGGGCGGCTTGTCGACGGCCGGCTCCGTTGTTGAGGAGCGCAGTTTTGAGGTGCGCAGGCTGTGGATTCCGCGCGGACTGTATGTCCATCATCCTGAAGATGCCATGCAGCGGCTCCATCACGGGGCCGTGGAGCTTGGGGAATGGTGGCAGTTGGCTGAGCAGCTTCTTGTGAAAGGCATTATTCGCACAAAGTTGAGCCGGGATCGCAACCGGCCCACTTTCCGCGAATGGATGGAAATAGATCCGGCGCAGACCGAGCGATACCGGTTGAGATTTCATGCCAAGGCCGAAAATGATTTCCCGGTCACCCCGCTTGCTTTCCCTCCGCGCGCTCGCGCGAATGATGAATCAGTCATCGTTGGCGCTTCTCCCGGAGTTGCAGAGCCTGTCACCGGGCGCCAGCCCGGCTTGAATCGGATGCGTTCGATCGAGACCGGGGATCCGTTTAGTGACCTGCTTGTTGTGGCGTCTCACCTCACCGACGCCGGTCAGCGTTTGCGGCGGAAGCTCTTAGAGGCCCCTGGCATGCTCCCGGGCTATCTCGAGACCCTTAAAATGATGCTGGGGACCGGCCCTTGGTCCGTCACTCAATTCGTTCCGTGGAACGGCCTGAAACCCGTCCCCGTTGACCAGAGTCTTGTGCATATGTCGGCCGTGCGCATCGCCGTCTTTCTGCTAGGTTCCTTTAGGTTGGTCACCCCAGAGTACAGAATCTTGCTTGGGCCCGAGTCCGGAGCGCCAGGGGCTCTCTTCCTCCAGACCTTTACGGATTGGCTGATAGAACAAGGAGGCATGCGCGAATCAACGCTTCAGTTCAATGCGTCGCAGATTTTTCTTCAGCGTTTGGTGACTTCCTCATGGTTTTCGGACAACAAACTTCCACTCGAGCTTCAGAAGAGGATTGTTCGCACGGTTCTGGGGTTGGCGGAGGAGAGTGGATCCGGCGAAGTTTTCAACCTAATGGTCACAATGCTCAAGGCTGCGGCGCACTATGGTCATTTGGGCAATCTGGCGGTTCAAGCTCAGGCGTTCCTGGATGAGCGCAGACTCACAAAGCCAATGGAAACGGCGGAGGTCTTGAAGCGAATCCAGGAAATCATGAATTCGGATCAGGAGCAGAGGCTCGTTTTCATTGTGAACTCGCCGTTCCTGGAATCGGACGAAGCGGCGCTCGGATTCCTGAATTCCGGTCATCCGAACGTCGTCGTGTTGAAAGGACCCAGCCCACTAGAGGAAGAATTCTTTAGTCGCCGCACTCCCAAAGCTCTTTTCATCAAGCGCGCGCTGGTTGACGGTATTGTCAGGCGATTGAGCAGGCAATTCAGAGAACTTGTTTTTATTGAGGATGGGATCATTGATCCTACGGATTGGCCGCCTGTCGCGTTAACGGCGCTCCAGGATGAGATTCGCACTTTGGGAAGAAACAGGCCGTCTTACGCGGCGGTGCGACGATATGAGGATCACAAATTTGACAGCTTGGGAGACGGCAAGAAATTTGATCTGTCGGATGGATTTTCGGTTTATCGAAACTTCCATACGATGGATCTCGTGCTCACGAAAAGCCGATGGGGGGAGCAGCGAACCGTGCGGACCTATGAAAATTCTCCGGTGATCTCAAGCGAGTGGAAGTTAGTCCGTGCGGGTGACGAGACCCTTCAGCGCTGGGGAGAAATTATCCGGCCGGCTCATGCGGTGATCATCTTGGGACCGACGCACCCCTTTGCGACCGTCCTTAAAAAGCCTTCTGAAGACCAAATCCGCCTCGTGTTGGATCCGCTCAACCCCGAACTCATGCGGGCGCTTGAGAAACCGAACACATGGAAGAGCGGCTCTTCCACAGCGATGGGCAGTCGCTGGGAGGGCAAGCACCGGTTTTTCCAGCGGTGGTTCGGTATGGGTTGGGTCATTCAAGGGTGGTCCGCGCTGGTCGAAAGTTACTACCTCTCCCGCGGAATCTGGTCCATCAAAAGGTTTCTCCTTGAACACAGCGGCGGCCGCTACGACCATGCCCTCGGCTGGATTTACAAGGGCCATCAGGATTATGAGGCTGCTCTGGATGACGTCGAAGCGTTCGCCCGCGCTATGAGGGGCAAACCCTTCTGGCGCCATGCCTGGGAGCATCTGCTCATCAATCTTCCGAACCTGGCCCGATTCCATTCGGCGGTGCGCGCCTACGGTCTCTTTTTCGCCGCCTAGTCCCCAGCCGAGTCGGCCTACTACCAGGCCCAAGGCATCAAAGCGATCATCTATCACGTGCAGGAGACCCTAGGGGCCTCGCGGTCAGAGGCCCATTCCTGTATGGGCCTTTCGGGAGGTCATTTTTGGACTTCCGCCTCATACCATATCCGGCACAAGAGGCTTAAAATTTAGCAGTCAATCGTACGCGAGAGACGTACCGCTATTTGCATGCCAAAAACTGTGCTTCGCATCGTGACGCTTACTTTGGTTCCTTGGCTGGCGCTGCGGTCGGCTATACCCGTGTGCCTCTCCGACTCCCCCTGTCGGCGGCACGGGCCGGCTCCGGTCTGGGCCGAACAAGCCTTGTGCGAGCGCGCGGTTTCCAGAGAAATGATTGGGCACAAGCAGGAAATCGAAATCGACCAGGGGGCGGCCAAATTTTCACGCCGCTCTTTCTTCGCCGCGAGCGCGGCCGCCATTGCCATAGCAGTAACCGCCGACGCTCAGCCGGCGGACGAGCGGCCCATCTGGCTCCAGCCCTCCTTTGGCACGTCCCGGGACCCTCGCCGCGAATTCTCCAACATAGGCGTTGCTCCTCCCGCGCATGTTCAGGCGCTGATTGATTCGTTTGAAAAACGGCAGAACGGTGTTCGCGAGCTCTTGTACACGATGGGAAGAGATACATTTCAGCTCAAGGCGGGTTCAATGCGCGAGCATTGGCAAATAGTCGACAGAAGCTACTTTGATCTGGGACATTTTATGGCGGACGCCATTCTGCGCGACCTTCAAATGTATGGAGGTTTGCCGCAGGATCGGATTCGAGCGATTGAAAACCGCCTTACCCGCCGCGGCGATGATTCGGGCGATTTTCGTTTCCTCTATTTCGAATTGATTCCGGAATATTTCCAGGCTCACGGACTTTACTTCGTTTATCAAACCGCCATTTTCAATAATCTTCAAATTCCACATTTCGTGTTGCGTCAAGTTTAGAAAATAGAAACCCAGACCGATTTCCTGGATGTTTTCCCAGGCCGGAAAATAATTTCCGAGCTCTGTGTCTTGGGTCCTCGCGAGCTGACTACTCCGGATGATATCAACCCGTCCATCTTCACAGAAGGTATTTTCACGACAGGCCGTGGAACCAACCAAATTTATTACCGTACGGATTTTTTGACTCGCGAGGTGGACAATTTTGTTCGTTGGTATCAGGATATCCTGAACAACCTGCCGGCAGCGGCCAATGGCGCTTATATCACGCCTCAGGATATGCCGGATCCTATCCGACGGGGCATTAACAATTTATTTTTGCGGTCCTTGCGCCGGGTCGCGGCTGAACAAGGGCAGCCTTTGAACGTCAGCACTCTCCGAACGTTGCTCCCGCCCATCATTTATGACGCGCGCCGCCGTCATGAACTCATTCATGTTTACGATGGCGCCCACGCGGAGCTGAAATCCACAGGGGATTTCGTCGCCATGATTGAACAACGCGGGGACGTCGGGGCTATGGTCGGGTACCAGCATGCGGATTTGTGGACGGCACTCTTGCTGGAGCAGGGCCGGCTATTGGTCGAACGGACGGGAATGGGCGAATTCCATGCTCCGGGCGCCGTCATGATACGGAACCGGATCGCCTTCCATCTCGCTCAGGACCAGCAGATCCAAAAGGGTCTGGGTGTTGAGTGGAATGTGCCGGCTGCTGCGAAGGAAATTTCTGACTTCCCGCTCGGGACCCAGGAGGCGGTGTGGAACGCCCTGGGGCGGCTCTCTCCGAACCAATGCTCATTTCTATTCCGTCGCCTTTGGTTTGAAAGTCAATTTCCGACAGGGTTTTTGCGGGGTGCTCTGATCCAGGTGGTCCAGAACAGCAGAGCGGGTCTCATGGTCGCCGGGGCGGTGGGTGCAGCCGTGAGCGGGAGAATTTTTCTGCGCTGGCGCCAGCGACGCGTTCAAGCCGTTCGACAGGGTCAAGCCGCCTCGGTTCGCGCCAACCTTCGAGGCAATTTTTCAAACGCCGACGTAGACGAATTGGTTAAGCGGCTGCCGAAAGAAAATAAAGTGAATGCCTACCTTGAGGCTTGGAAAAAAATAAAGATTCGAAGTTCGGTCCCAGAACTCCTTCAAGCGACGGATCTGGCGCGTGGTCAGGCGCTTGCACGAGAGGAAGCCCGCCATCCCAGGCCCATGTCGAAAAAGATTGTGGTCGTGGGGACGCTCGGTCTCTCGATTGGGCTTGCGGTTTTCGGATTTCTCCAATGGATGGGATGGGTTGATGTCACCGGCTGGCTTCTAATCCGCCTCATGGCTCTTAACGTTGAAAAGGTTCCACTCATCGGGGAGTTAACGACGCTGACCGCGCTGGTTGTTGCAAGGGATTTTTCCTCCTTTTACGCCCGTCTCCATCAAAGCGCCTAGCCGCGGCTGGCTGTAAGAATGTAACCATCCCGTAATATTAATCCGCTAGAGTTATTTTGCGGGCGTTAGCGCGCGCGCTATCTCTATGAAGATTTTTCATCGTCTCGTTATTGGATTGTTCTGGATCACCTGTCTGGCCTGCCTATCCGCCGCCCAGGAGGGGCGCGAGATCGTTGTCAAAGTGGGGGATCCTACGAGTTACGTGCCACTGCTCCGTACGGTTGCGGCACCACCGAGTATGCCCGCTGATCTTCGCGGGATGTCAGCGCTGGAAGGCGCGAGCCGGTTTCTCACGGTGGAGGGCGCCGTAATGCACGGCGCCCAAGTTCTTTCCGCCACGGACCCTTCGACATCGCAACCCACGCCCCAGCCCACCGGTCTTTTGGCGGCAGGTTCCGTGAATTCTTGCGGTACGATCGGTCATTCGGGAACCTATGTCCTGTCGCAGGACCTCTCCAGCGCTGGGCAATGCCTGAACATTCAGGGGGCCGACAACGTGACCCTCGATTGCCAGGGGCATTCAATTACTTCCGCTCAGGGTCTAGCCGCGCTGAAAGCGGAAGGTGCTTCGCATCTCACCATCAAGAATTGCGTAATCCCTGGTAATGAATGGCCGCCCAAAGTCCTTATTCAATCCAATGATCTAGTAATGACTGACAATACGTTGGGATCCGTTCGCATCGCCGACTCTCAAGGGGGCGTGATTGCGCGAAATCATATGGATGGCACACTATACCAGTGGCAATGTTCTGACATGCAGGTGACGGATAATACGATGACGGCGGCTACAAATTTGGAATCGGCGCTCATTGTTTCCGAGTATGGCAGCAACAACTTGTTTGCCCGAAACCACTTGGACGGCGGGTGGGACGGGCAGGCGGAGGACTATCAGAAAGTGGGCTCCGACGACGGAATCGTCATCCATTCGGAGAACGGGGATGTGGTGGCCTCTAATTCGATCAAGAATGCCTGGGATACGGGCATTGAGACCTGGGGTGAGATTAATAATCTCACCATCACGGGCAATCGAATTCAAAGCTCGCAGATCGCCGCGATCGGCGGCTGGTGGAGTAACAGCTGGGATAAGGTCAATATCTCCGATAACAAGGCTTCCGATACACCGACTTTCCTAATGATTCAGTACTTTCAAGATATACTCCATCGCCCTGACTCTCCTCCGGCGAAAATAGATTTTAAGGACGTCAATATCAGCAACAATACGTTGAATCACGTGCGACCCCCGATTCTGGGTTTTCCCGATACCGCCATATGGATCAATCTGAACAATTGGTTTTCCGACGGCTTCGACCCGCCGCCAACGGCTGGAACATATAATGGCAATACTATTTCCGGGAATCAGTTTAACGCGCCGCCTCCCGTCGTGGCGTTCCCAACAACGGACATCTTGGCCGACGGGGGTGGAAATATTTACGGACCGCCGCCGACGCGTGGCCGTCCCTTGCCGCACCCTCCGTTCCCGATCGATTTCTCTCTCATCTACAAGAGGTTGGGCCGACTTCCCCTCCGCGGGCAAGGCCAGTCTGCTCCCCTAATAGGCATCCCGCAGCCTTAGCGGCAATTCTGGGTTCTGGCTTTAATTTTTTTGGAACATTTTTAAAGTCTGCCGCGTCTAACCTACCCTAAGGCCCTCAAACCTTAGGCTTCGCGGAAAAAGAACTTCCCGCCCCGTCCCATCACGGATCCGATGGCCCTGCCGTAGACAGTTCTCTACCCTGACTCGCCAGACTCTTTGGCGGGACGACTAGCCAGCTGAAGCCCCTCTGCAGCAATGCAGCCATGGCGAAGGCGGGCAGACCCTCACCCGAAGTGAGGGATGGAGAACACAATGGAAACGAACACAAACGAAGCGCAAGAAGTAGCCATAGAAGTCAAACCCAAAGTCGACCTCGAGAAAGCCATGGATGCGGCCATCGCGTCCGCGGCGGAAGGCGTCTGGGAGGACTTGGACGTCATTGACGAGGCGGAGTACGCCCGGAAATCGGACGAGAAAGGGTTAGAGGAGCTGGGTCTCGACATGGAAAAGAACAGTCAGCTCCAGAACGTCGTGCTCGTCCCGAAGGGAAATGGACGCTTCGAGTGCGTCATTGGCAGCCGCCGGGTGGCGGCAGCCAGAAAACGCGGCTGGAAGAAAATCCGAGCCGACGTCAAGGAAGGCCTGACTGAGGTCCAAAAACTGGGCATGGTCGCCTCCGAGAACGACCAGCGGAAGGATGCGAGTCCGTTCTACACCGCCATGGTGTATCAGCGGATGCAGCAAGCCGGCAACCTGACCCAGGAGGCGCTCGCCGCCAAAGTCGGTAAGGATCAGACCGTGGTCAGCGACTACTTGATCCTGGCCCAGGTGCCTAAAGAGGCCTGGTGGGAGCAGCAGAGCTGTCTCGGCTCTATGCGGGCTTGCCTGGAAATCGCCAAGGTCAAAGACCCGGCGATCCAAAAGCAGGTGGTCGAAGCCTGCGTGAAAGACCGCCTCGCGGCGCCCGCCGTCAAGAAGCTGGCAAAAAAGCTTCAAAGCGGTGCAACCGATCAGCCGGTCTCCAGCGCTGAGGCGTCAGAGCCGTCAGGACCTTTCCAGTTCCTTTGGAAAGGAAACGGGATTCTGATCAAAGGGCGGCTGTTTAAGCCCCATACGGAGCCCCTGGCGCAATACCTGAACGAGCTGTCGGAGGCCTACGACCGGTTCATGGAGGAGGAAAAGTCCCAGAAAGCCGCGTAATCCAACCGCCTCATCGCCCTCGGAACCCATGGAGCGCTTCGCGCGCCCATGGGTTCCTTGCGTGGTGGGGCCGATTTTTACGGGCGCGCCCTTTTGAGTCTTAAGGCCCGGCTCAAATCTGTTGTTAGTGCGTCTAATAGATATGGAAGGCGGCAACTATGAATAATCGAAAAGTTCATCAATTAATTTTAGCCAGTGGACTCATTCTTGTTTTTGGCGTCGGATCTGCCCGTGCCGATGACTTGAGTTCGATGGCCAAGAAATTAACTACGGCGACCAAGCCATTGAAAAACAAACGCTTAGCCGTTCTATTATTTCCATATGCCAATGGGGATGTTTCAAGTGGCACTTCTCTCGTGCGTGATCGGCTAACAATACTTTTAGGACAGGCAAAAGATTTGCAGATCATTGATAAGTCCCATTTGGCTCTCGAGCTCAGCAAGATTTCATTGGGACAAACTGGAGTGGCTCCGGTTCCATCAGCAGCCAAGACAAGCAACGATTTGAGCATTGATGCAATTGTGACCGGGACATTAGAAGAGGTTAAGCATCATCGAGCCATCGTGAACGCTCGCCTTATTCAAGTTCCCTCGGGGGTGATTCTCACGGAAGTGAGCGCCAAAATTAAACAGACTTGGTACGATCCGCCGCAACTCCCGCCTGAACCTGAGAACCCCAATGCACCATATGTGATGCATGCCTCACCGCTCATTTTTACGCCACAGGCAGATATGGGGGACGGGGGCTCGCCCGCACCTAGCACGAATGACGACTCAGGGAATGTTACTGCCGATGTTCCTGTCTCTGCTCCAGTGGCATACAACGCGGCCAATAGCTACGGAGGCTCTCCGGACGTTGTTGTCATCGACGCTAACCGTAATCGGAAGCAAGAAGGCCATCGTGACGACAAGCGCAATGATCGGGACGAACATCCTGTGCATCGTGATCCCCACCAAGCGACCATAAGAAGCGAATTTTACTACGCGGCGGGATTGACGTTGGAACATCAGGGGCGCAGTCAGGACGTAGCGCGTTTATACTCCAGCGCGGTAAAAGAATCTCCGGCACCTTCGCCCCTGCAATCCCTAGCAGAACACCGTTCTAAGCAGGACGACACCCGCTAAAAAATAGACGGAGAGGCGTATCCCAGACTCCAATGATTTCGTTACGCGCTCAGCGCGCGACGTTTAGCGCTATCGTTCCCGGCTAAGGGGGGAGTGGTCAGCGAGGAGGTCTCGCGGGCCCAGGCGATGAACGTAGTCGGCCGCTTGGAGCAGGGGTTTGGACGCATGCCGCGGGGAATCGAAGCAGGCGATTTCGACTTGATGGTGAGACTTCTTTTTTACGGGCGCGCCCCACACCTGTCCGGTTAAAATGTAAAAAGAATCCTCCGAGCGGTTAGAATGGATGTGCTTAGCAAACATTCTATCGACGGAGGATTCTGATGAGCCATTATAACACCATCCTGAGCCAGCTGCTGGTCCACGTTCCCCGACATCATTTTGAAAAACTCGCTGAATCGTACGAATGCCAACGCTACGTCAAATCCTTGTCCAGTTGGAGCCAATTCACTACGCTGCTTTACGCTCAAGCCAGCAGCAAGGACAGTCTGCGGGACATTCAAAATGCGCTGGCCGCCCAAGAACCCAAGCTCTACCATTTGGGACTCCCCAACCGAATCTGTCGCTCGACCTTGAGTGATGCTAACGCCAAGCGACCGTGGGTCCTTTATCAGAGCATCTTCTACAAGCTCCTGGAGCGCTGTCAGGCCGTGGCCCCCCGCCACAAGTTTCCTTTCAAAAGTCCGCTGATCACCTTGGATTCGACCCTGATCGATCTATGCCTGGGCCTGTTCCCCTGGGCCAAGTTCAGCAAAATCCGTGGAGGCCTTAAACTCCATTACCAGTTTGATCACGCCGGCCAGATCCCCACCTTCCTCACGGTCACCGAAAAACGGGGATGCCGCGTCTCTCACGATCTGTCTGTGGCCCAACGGCATTTGGTCCCCCAACCGGACAGCATCTATTGCTTTGACCGCGGGTATTACAGCTTCCCTTGGTTCCGTCGAATCCATCAGGCCGGCGCCTTCTTTGTCACCCGGCCCCGCAAAGGCCTTCGCTACGTCATTACCGGACAGCACAAACAAACCGAAAATACAGCCGTCCTGGCAGACCGCCCCATTCAGCTCACCGGGGTCCATCCCTCCAAAGCCTTCCCCGGTTCACTGCGCCTGGTGCGCTATTACGATGCCAAGACGGCGCGCACCTTCGAGTTCTTAACCAACCACTTTGCCTTGTCGGCCCTTACCATCGCTGAGATCTATAAAGCGCGCTGGCAAATCGAAGCGTTCTTTAAATGGATCAAGCAGAACCTAAAAATCAAAAGTTTCTTGGGCACTTCTCGAAATGCCGTGCTCACCCAGATCTGGGTCGCCATGTGCTATTACCTGCTCTTGAGCTACATCAAATTCCAATCCAAATACCGCTTCTCGCTCTTTTACTTGCACCGCATCATCAAAGCCACCTTGCTCGAGCGTTTCTCCCTCATCGACCTCTTAAGCCTTACGGAGCGTCGCTTGCCGCATATCCGGGATGGCGACCCCCAACTGTCTTGGGCTTTTTAACCGGACAGCTATGGGGCGCGCCCGTAAAAAACATTGCCCCATTATTTTGCCGCTGCGGGCTTTTTTCGTCGGATAAAAAAATTAATTAAATCGGATTAAATACTTGACACTTTTGCGCGCGATTTCGTACTATTCCTGGACCCCACAACCCAAAGATGGGTTGTGCTGGCTTTTTTTCTGTTCTTTGACATCTGTCTATATAGCGCAAGCCGATAAACGCCCCACTCGGACATCGAAGTTTGGTGTAAGTTTAAGGGGCGCTAAGGGTTACTTGAAGTGACTTTTGGTGTTTCAAAGAGCTAATAACAAACCTCAATTGAAAACCTCTTGGTGTCTCCCAGTTCGGAGGCATCTGGTTAAATTTAATGGAGAGTTTGATCCTGGCTCAGAGTGATCGCTGGCGGCGTGCTTAACACATGCAAGTCGAGCGAATTTCAGCAGCGTATCGCTGGAGTTAGCGGCAGACGGGTGAGTAATACTTGGGCAATCTGCCCTTGAGAGGGAAACAACCGGCCGAAAGGCTGGCTAATGTCCCATAAGACCACGGGATGGCATCATCCAGGGGTCAAAGGTCCGCAAGGGCCGCTTGAGGAGGATCCCGAGTCCTATCATGGTAGTTGGTGAGGTAACGGCTCACCAAGCCTTTGACGGGTAGCCGGCCTGAAAGGGTGATCGGCCACACTGGCACTGAGACACGGGCCAGACTCCTACGGGAGGCAGCAGTGGGGAATTTTGGACAATGGGGGCAACCCTGATCCAGCGACGCCGCGTGAAGGATGAAGGTCTTCGGATTGTAAACTTCTTTTGGAGGGGATGAATGCCCTGGTGAATAGCCAGGGGTGACAGTACTCTCGGAATAAGCCACGGCTAACTACGTGCCAGCAGCCGCGGTAATACGTAGGTGGCAAGCGATACTCGGAATCACTAGGCGTAAAGCGCAGGTAGGCGGTTCGGTAAGTCTTTTGTGAAAGCTCCTGGCTCAACTGGGAGAGGTCAAGGGAAACTACCGGACTAGAGTGTGGTAGGGGATACTGGAATTCCTGGTGTAGCGGTGAAATGCGTAGATATCAGGAGGAATACCTATGGCGAAAGCAGGTATCTGGGCCATCACTGACGCTGAGCTGCGAAAGCTAGGGGAGCAAACAGGATTAGATACCCTGGTAGTCCTAGCCCTAAACGATGCTCATTAGATGTGGGGGGTATCGACCCCTTCCGCGTCGCAGCTAACGCATTAAATGAGCCGCCTGGGGAGTACGGCCGCAAGGTTGAAACTCAAAGGAATTGACGGGGGCCCGCACAAGCGGTGGAACATGTGGTTTAATTCGACGCAACGCGAAGAACCTTACCTGGGCTTGAACTACGGATGGTAAGTCCCTGGAAACAGGGGCTGACCCGCAAGGGAGTCCGCAGAGGTGCTGCATGGTTGTCGTCAGCTCGTGTCGTGAGATGTTGGGTTAAGTCCCGCAACGAGCGCAACCCCTATTCGATGTTGCTAATCCCGCAAGGGATGCACTCTTCGAAAACTGCCTTCGATAAGAAGGAGGAAGGTGGGGACGACGTCAAATCCTCATGGCCCTTATGTCCAGGGCTACACACGTGTTACAATGGCCGGTACAATGGGAAGCAATACCGTAAGGTGGAGCCAAACCCACAAAGCCGGCCCCAGTTCAGATTGTGGGCTGCAACTCGCCCACATGAAGGCGGAATCGCTAGTAATCGCTGATCAGCAGGCAGCGGTGAATACGTTCCCGGGCCTTGTACACACCGCCCGTCACACCACGAAAGCCCGCTGCAACAGAAGTCAGTGCTCCAACCCGCAAGGGGGGAAACTGCCAAAGTTGTGGTTGGTGATTGGGGTGAAGTCGTAACAAGGTAGCCGTATCGGAAGGTGCGGCTGGATCACCTCCTTTCTATTCTTTCTTCTTCGGAAGAGGGATAGATGTCGAACCTTAACGCCTGGGGCGTTTATCTGCTCGCGCTAACACTTTTTCGGACCCGTAGCTCAGTTGGTTAGAGCGCACGCTTGATAAGCGTGAGGTCGAAAGTTCAAATCTTTCCGGGTCCAGGATTCTGAGTTTTTTGATCTGCGGGGGTGTAGCTCAGTTGGGAGAGCGCCTGCTTTGCAAGCAGGAGGTCGCTGGTTCGATCCCGGTCACCTCCAAAAATTTAAACCTTAATAGACAGATTTTGTGACCGGTTACTCTGATGCAAAGAAGATCAGGGACCGTTCGACGTCGTCGTTGTTCTTTGAAAAATAAATAAGTTTGTAATGAAGAATGGGTAAACAAACGTCAAGCACCTCAATTGTAAGGTGTAAGAGTAGTCGAATGAGTCTTATCTTTTGATTGTCCTCCAGACGTTTGGGGGAAGGATTGAATGATATGGCTAAGCTACAAAGTGCATATGGTGGATGCCTTGGCGGACGCCGTTGATGAAGGACGTGGTAAGCTGCGATAAGCTTCGGGGAGGCGCAAACAGCCTTTGATCCGGAGATTTCCGAATGGGGAAACCCTGCCGGCCGTGAGGTCGGCAACCTTCACATGAATTCATAGTGTGTTGGAGACAACCCGGGGAAGTGAAACATCTCAGTACCCGGAGGAACAGAAATCAAAAGAGATTCCCTTAGTAGCGGCGAGCGAACGGGGAATAGCCCAAACGATGGGGGCGCAAGCTCCTGTCGGGTTGTAGGACTTGTTAGACCGTGAGGTCGGGAAGTCAAAAATCCGTCACTTAGTTGAACGGCCTGGAAAGGCCGGCCACAGAAGGTGAGAGCCCTGTAAGCGAAAAGGGACGGACTTCCTGGACAAGCTCCTGAGTACCATCGGGCACGTGAAATCCGGTGGGAACCTGGGGAGACCACTCTCCAAGGCTAAATATGAGCGTCCGACCGATAGTGAACCAGTACCGCGAGGGAAAGGTGAAAAGTACCGCTGACGCGGAGTGAAAAGTACCTGAAGCCGTATGCATACAAGCAGTTCGAGCCCTATGCGGTCGCCGCAAGGCGACTGAATGGGTAAGAGCGTGCCTGTTGAAGAATGATCCGGCGAGTTATTGGTGGTTGCAAGGTTAACTTGGTTGTCAAAAGCAGCCGAGGAAGCCGTAGCGAAAGCGAGTCTGAATAGGGCGCCCAGTAGCCATCAATAGACCCGAAGCCAAGTGATCTAACCCTGTCCAGGGTGAAGCCACCTTAATCGGTGGTGGAGGCCCGAAGTGTTAAGTGTTGAAAAACTTCTACATGAGATGGGGTTAGGGGCGAAAGGCCAATCGAACTTGGTGATAGCTGGTTCTCCCCGAAATAGCTTTAGGGCTAGCCTCACGCGATGACTTGAGGGGGTAGAGCACTGGATAGTGTAGGGCCAATAACCTTGGTTCCGAAGCTAACCAAACTCCGAATACCTCAGGGTGAGCGTGGGAGTCAGTACACGAGGGCTAAGCTTCGTGGGCAAGAGGGGAACATCCCAGACCGTCGATCTAGGTCCCAAAGTACATGCTAAGTGGTAAAGGTTGTGGATTTGCTGAAACAGCTGGGAGGTTAGCTTAGAAGCAGCTATCCTTTAAAGAGTGCGTAACAGCTCACCAGTCAAGCGAGTCTGCGCCGAAAATGATCGGGGCTAAAGCATGTCACCGCAATCACGGCTATGTCATCGCTAAGGTGATGATATGGGGTAGGGGAGCGTTCTGGACGGGACGAAGGCATACCGTAAGGAGTGCTGGACTGTCCAGAAGTGAGAATGTCGGAATAAGTAGCGATATGACAGGTGAGACTCCTGTCCGCCGTAAGAGTAAGGTTTCCTTGAGCAACGTTCGTCGACTCAGGGTTAGTCGGACCTAAGTGGAGGCCGAAAGGCGTACATGAAGGACATCAGGTTAATATTCCTGAACTATGTTTGAAGCGTTATCACCTAAGGAGGGACGCAGAAGAGTAAGCCATCCTACGACTGGAAGTGTAGGTTCAAGAGCGTAGGCCTTTCCTGGCCAGTAAATCTACCGGGATAGCCGAGACTCGAATAGGATTCCTGGGAAACCAGGGAGAACTGGCCTAATCACGCTGCCAAGAAAAGCTTCGTAGGGAGTTTCAAGCATACCCGTACCGCAAACCGACACAGGTACTCGAGTAGAATATACTAAGGCGCGCGAGTGAACTCTGGTTAAGGAACTAGGCAAACTGGTCCCGTAACTTCGGAAGAAGGGATGCCTGCCGATTTAACTCCGTACAGGGGAAGGATTGGCGGGCCGCAGTGAAATGGCTCTCGTGACTGTTTAACAAAAACACAGGCCTCTGCTTAAATCACAAGATGATGTATAGGGGCTGATGCCTGCCCGGTGCTGGAAGGTCACGGGGAGATGTTAGCGTCCGCAAGGACGCAAAGCATTGAACCTAAGCCCCAGTAAACGGCGGCCGTAACTATAACGGTCCTAAGGTAGCGAAATTCCTTGTCGGGTAAGTTCCGACCTGCACGAATGGCATAACAAAGAGAGCGCTGTCTCAACCAGAGGCTCGGTGAAATTGGGGTGCAAGTGAAGACGCTTGCTGCCCGCGGCTAGACGAAAAGACCCCGTGAAGCTTTACTGTATCTTGATAATGAACTACGGGATTGGATACGTAGAATAGGTGGGACCCTTTGAAGGTTGCCTTTTGGGGTGACTGGAGGGGCCAGTGAAATACCACTTTTCCGGTCTTGTGGTTCTAACTTCGTCCCCTATATCGGGGCGAAGGACATTGTCAGGTGGGCAGTTTAACTGGGGCGGTTGCCTCCTAAAGAGTAACGGAGGCGTACAAAGGTTCCCTCAGCGCGTATAGAAATCGCGCCTCGAATGCAAGGGTAGAAGGGAGCTTGACTGCGAGACGGACATGTCGAGCAGGTGCGAAAGCAGGTCCTAGTGATCCGGTGGTTGAATGTGGAATTGCCATCGCTCAACGAATAAAAGCTACTCCGGGGATAACAGGCTTATCGGGTCCAAGAGTCCATATCGACGACCCGGTTTGGCACCTCGATGTCGGCTCATCGCATCCTCCCGCTGAAGTAGGTGGGAAGGGTTTGGCTGTTCGCCAATTAAAGCGGTACGTGAGCTGGGTTCAGTACGTCGTGAGACAGTACGGTCTCTATCTACCGTGGGCGTAGGAGTTTTGAAGGGATCTGTTCCTAGTACGAGAGGACCGGAATGGACGAACCTCTGGTGTACCGGTTGTTCCGCCAGGAGCATGGCCGGATAGCTATGTTCGGATTGGATAAACGCTGAAAGCATCTAAGTGTGAAACCAGCCCTGAGATAAGAACTCCCATGCCGTAAGGCATCTAAAGACCCGCAGAAGACTACTGCGTTGATAGGCGGAAAGTAGAAGCGCCGTTAAGGCGTGGAGCTCATCCGTACTAATTGGTCGTGCGGCTTAGCCGTATCATTCGATCCTTGAAGGTGTTTGTTGTTTGAAACCCATTCGAGTTACAAATTTCCCGGTGGTTTTTCCGGTGGGGCCACACCCGATCCCATTCCGAACTCGGAAGTTAAGCCCACCAGGGCCGATGGTACTAATGCCGCAAGGCATTGGAAGAGTAGGTCGCCGCCGGGGTTTATTTTTCTTTTATAAGTAACTACTTGAATAAATACATCACGTACATCGGCGCGGCGTTCACCGTTGCGCTCTTGGCAGGAAGCGGGAATGCCCGGGATTTGGGTGTTCTCGTTTTGCCGGTGCATCAAGGCAAATTCACTTCAAGCCTGCTGTATGAGCATCTGAAGAGTCAAGATGATTTTGACACGCGGGGCCGGGCGGACTTCACGTCGAACGTCGTAGGAGCCAATTTCACCTACGGCATCACGGACCAGGTTGCGGTGGGCATCAAAGGCGGGAGTTTCGTGAACCCGCAGGTGGACGTCCAAGGCAGTAGGTGGGAATCCAGGGCCGGATATTTATACGGCATTGATCTTTACAATGAAGTTTTTCCTGCGACTCCGGGTTTGAGACCGGGAGTTCAATTAAGCGGGGGGGTTACCGGGTTTCAGGTGCCACTCGATCGGACGAACGTGAGCGGAACTTGGCAAGCGGTCGATCAGACGATGTCCGGAGTCGAATATCATGGCGCCCTTGTGGCGACCTTTAAAGCGGGCATTACGGAGCCTTACGCCGGCATCCGGGGTTTCGGCAGCCAAGTGACCTGGCAGGACAACCAGGCTTCGCCGGGGGTCATTAAAGGGCACGCGCATGGCAACATTTCACTCGTGGCGGGTTTGCCTGTCCAGATTTCAAAAGAAGTTCGTTTCGAAGTGGAAGGACGTTTTGTGAATGAGACAGCAGTCACAGCCGGATTTACGATCGCCGCATTTTAAAAATATGCCAACTGAACAAAAAAGCAAAGCCGTTCAAGATCTAGAAAAGCAAGCCCGCGAATCGAAGGGTTTGATTGTCACCTCTTTTAAGGCTCTCAAGACCGTTGAATTTAACGAAATGCGCGCGAAACTTCGCCCGCACCAGGGCGAGTACCGGGTCGTTAAGAACAGCTTAACGCGGATCGCTCTAAAGAACGCGGGAATGGCGGCGCTCGCGGACATGCTTGACGGCCCCACGGCGATCGTGGTGGAGCGTGGCGACGCCATCGCGGCCACCAAAGCCGTATTTGAATTTGCCAAAACCCACGAGAACCTCAAGATCAATGGGGGGATTTTCGAAGGGAAAGTCTTGACCGGTAAGGAACTGAAGGCGATCGCATCGCTTCCTGCCCGTGAAGTTCTGTTGGCCCAATTGTTAGGGACATTGCAGGCGCCGATGGTTAATTTGGTCAGCGTCCTGCAGGCACCCATGCGAGACTTGGTCGGTGTGCTCGACCAAATCTCGAAGAAAGCGCCCGAGACTAAGTAGAACCAAGCCCCCCTCCCTAGATAAGGATCTAGAGGACGCGGGTCCGATGAATAAGAGTCCTAGGAGGACGTCATGGCAGATACAGCAACGTTCGTAGAACAAATCTCAAAATTGTCCGTTCTGGAAGTTTCCGAGCTCGTCAAAGCTTTGGAAGAAAAGTTCGGCGTGAAGGCGGCGGCGCCCATGGCGTTTGCTCCCGGAGCGGGCCACGCGGCTCCAGCAGCTGGCGCGGCAGCCGAAGAAAAAACCGAGTTTGCCGTTGTTCTGACCTCTGCCGGGGCGAACAAGATCTCCGTCATCAAGGTCGTTCGCGAAATCACCGGCTTAGGCCTCAAGGAAGCGAAGGACCTGGTTGAAGCGGCTCCGAAGCCGGTCAAAGAAGGCGTCAACAAGGCCCAAGCGGAAGAAATGAAGAAGAAACTCGCCGAAACCGGCGCCACCGTTGAAATTAAATAAGTTTGGAATTGTAGGGGCGCACCACTGTGCGCCCGGTTATTGCCAAGGAGGCCGTCTTGGATAAGGTATCTTTTTCGCGAATTCCGTCAATTATTCCTCTCCCGGAACTGCTCGACATGCAGAAATCCTCGATGGCCGAGTTTCTGCAGGTGAATGTCCCGCCTGAAAAACGCAAAATTCAGGGCCTGCAGGCGGCGTTCATGGATGTCTTTCCGGTCTCCAACAACGATGAAAGCCTGACGATCGAGTTCGTCTCTTATGAGCTTGGAGAGTCGCGCTATACGGAAGAAGAGGCGCTGGCCAAAGACGGTGTCTATTCCTCGCCGCTCAAGGCGACGTTCCGCATTCTTCACCGCGAGGAAAGCGGGAAAGTGAAGCAGATCGCCGAACAGGACGTTTACATCTGCGACATCCCGCTCATGACGGAAAACGCGACGTTCGTCATTAACGGCGCGGAGCGCGTGGTGGTGTCACAATTGCACCGCTCCCCCGGCGTCATCTTCGAAGAAGACGAAGAAAAGAAAATCTCCTCCTACGGTAAAAACCTCTACTTTGCGCGCATGATCCCCTACCGCGGCGCCTGGGTCGAGTTCGAATACGATCTCAACAATGCTCTCTTTGTCCGGTTGGACAAACACAAGAAACTGCCCGCGACGGTCCTCCTGCGCGCGCTGGGTCTTGAGACGGATGAAGATATCCTGCGCGTTTTCTACGAAACGGAAACGCTGAAGGTGGACGGGTCAGACGACGCTCTCGTGGGCCGGGTGCTCGGGGCGGACGTGGTCTTGAAAGCGACCGGTGAAGTGCTCTTTGAGTCCAACCGTGACATTACACGCGAAGCGGTCGCCCAACTGCGCGCGAAAAAAGTCCCGGAAGTCACTGTTTTAGTCTTGGATCCCGCCATCAATGACGTCACCATCCGCAACACGCTCGCCAAAGACAACCTCCGCAGCCGCAAGGACGCGATCAACATGATTTATCGCGTTCTCAGGGCCCAGGAATTCATCGCGGCCGACCAGGCGGAAAGCTATCTGGACAACCTCCTTTTTAAGTCCATCCGCAAATACGACCTGACCCGCGTGGGCCGGTACAAATTAAACAAGAAGCTCGCTCCCTTGGCGGAATGGATCAAGACCCGGCCCGGCTTTAAATTCGAAGTCCCCACGGACCGCCGCCGCACGCTCACCCTGGAAGACATCCTCTGCACGCTCAAATATCTCATCCTCCTGAATAATGACGTCAGCGAAATCGCGATCGGAAAGGACACCTTCCCGATCGAGATGGATGACATCGATCATTTGGGAAATCGACGTGTCCGCGGTATCGGCGAACTTTTGGAGAACCAGATCCGCATAGGCCTTTCCCAGATGGCGCGTATCGTGCGCGAGCGTATGAATATCCAGGACAAAGCGACGCTCGCCCCCCGCGCCATCATGAACGCGGCTCCCGTCGTCGCCATCACCCGCAAGTTTTTTGGAAGTTCGCAGCTTTCGCAGTTCATGGATCAGACCAATCCACTCGCGGAATTGACTCACAAACGCCGCCTCTCGGCCCTCGGGCCGGGCGGACTGCACCGTAAGCGCGCGGGATTTGAAGTGCGCGATGTCCATCATACGCATTACGGCCGGGTGTGTCCCATCGAAACCCCGGAAGGCCCAAACATCGGACTCATCTCGTCTTTGGCTTGCTATGCACGCGTCAATGAATACGGTCTCATCGAGTCGCCCTACCGGAAGGCGACGCATGGCCGCGTCACGGATGAAGTCGAATATTTGACCGCAGACGTGGAAAATGACCTTGTCGTCGCTCAGGCCAACGCTCAATTGGATAAAAACGGGAAATTTATCGGGACCCGCATTCTCTGCCGGCACCGGGGCGATTTCCGCGAATTCTCGGCCGAAGAAATCAACTACATGGACATCTCTCCAATGCAGGTCGTTTCCGTTTCCACGGCGCTCATTCCGTTCCTCGAGCATGATGACGCCAATCGGGCGCTCATGGGTTCCAACATGCAGCGCCAGGCCGTTCCTTTATTAATCGCGGATCCCCCGCTGGTCGGGACCGGCATTGAAGACCGCGTTGCGCGCGACTCGGGAGCCGCGATCGTGGCCCGCCGCGCCGGACAAGTCGTCGGCGTGAGCGCGGACGAAATCGCGATTTATTCGGAAGACCCGCTGCGCGAAGGCGAGACCGCCAAAGGCGACGCGCACATCGACCTTTACCATCTCAAGAAATACATGCGTTCCAACCAGGACACGACCGTCAACCAGGTCCCGCTCATCCGCAAAGGCGAGAAGGTCAAAAAAGGCGAAGTGATCGCCGACGGTCCTTCGACCGCGGGCGGTGAGCTCGCGCTCGGACGCAACCTGCTGGTCGCGTTCATGCCCTGGGAAGGCTACAACTTTGAAGACGCGATCATTCTTTCCGACCGCATCGTGAAGGACGATCTGCTCACCTCCATTCACATCCATGAGTTCCAGATGGAAGCCCGCGACACCAAGATGGGCGCCGAGGAAATTACGCGCGATATTCCGAATGTGGGGGCGGATGCCCTGATTAATCTGGATGAAACCGGCATTGTGCGTCCGGGCGCCGAAGTGGTCCCAGGCGACATTTTGGTCGGCAAAGTGGCTCCTAAGGGAGAACAGCAGGTCACTCCCGAAGAGCGGCTCCTTAAAGTGATCTTCGGCAAGAAAGCCGAAGATACGATGGACGCGAGCTTGCGCGTGCCTCCGGGGACCTCGGGCAAAGTGATCGGCATCCGTATTTTTGTCCGTCGCGAAAAGCTGGCGGCCAAGGAAGAAAACCGCCGCGCGAAAGATATTGAAGAGAAGTATGAAGTGTTGATTGAAGAAGTACGGCAGGACCGCAAAGTCCGGATGACCGATGTCGATCAGCTTAAAGAAGATAAAAAGCTCACCGGACGCGAGGCGGATGACGAAAAAGAAAAGATCAAATCCTACTGCCAACGCAAAGAACAACAGCTGCGGCTCGAGATGGCCCGCGAGAAGGAATCGCTGAAGCTTGGGGATGAGCTGCCGGTGACAGTCAACAAGATCGTCAAAGTGTATATCGCGGCCAAACGCAAGGTTCAAGTCGGCGATAAGCTGGCCGGACGTCATGGAAACAAAGGTGTGGTGTCGCGGATTGTCCCGCAGGAAGACATGCCGTACCTTCCGGACGGACGCCCCGTGGATGTGGTGCTTTCTCCGCTCGGTGTTCCTTCACGTATGAACGTCGGACAGCTGTTGGAAACCATGCTCGGGTGGGCTGGAAAGCAATTGAATGTTCAAATGAACTCGTCCGTTTTTGACGGCGCCAAAGAAGAGCAGGTGGTCGAGCAGGTCCGCAAGGCGAAGGATAAACTGCGCAAAGACGGCGTCGCGGAAGAATTTTTACCGTCGGACTACTGCAAGTTTACGCTCTATGACGGCCGCACCGGCGAGAAGTTTGATGAAAAAATAACGGTCGGCTACATGTACGTGATTAAGCTCGCTCATTTGGTGGAAGACAAGATTCATGCCCGCTCCACCGGTCCCTACTCGCTCATCACCCGGCAGCCGCTCGGCGGCAAGGCGCAGTTCGGGGGGCAGCGGTTCGGCGAAATGGAAGTGTGGGCTGTCGAGGCTTACGGCGCCGCGCATTGTCTGCAGGAATTTTTGACGGTAAAATCCGACGATGTGGCCGGTCGCGCCAAGATGTACGAAGCCATCATTAAAGGGGAAACCTTCTCCGAGCCCGGCGTGCCGGAATCTTTTAAAGTGCTCGCGCGTGAACTCCGGGCGCTCGGTCTCAATATCGAGCTCGTGAGGACTGAACGCGGGAAGAATGGAACAGGATCTAAGACCGGTGGAAAAACATCCGAAGCGGTAGCGGCGAAGGGGGCCTGATGTCATTTCAGCAACTTCTTGAACGCAAGTCTGTAACACCCGGCAAAGAAAAGAAGAAAGCCGATAAAGAACTCAATTTCGGCGATTTTGACGCGATCCGCGTCAGTTTGGCGAGTTCCGAGCAGATCCTTTCCTGGTCCTATGGAGAAGTCCGCAAACCGGAGACCATCAACTATCGAACATTCAAGCCCGAGCGCGATGGTCTTTTCTGCGAGCGAATTTTCGGCCCCGTCAGGGACTGGGAGTGTAACTGTGGCAAGTACAAGTGGGTTAAGAACAAAGGTGTGATCTGTGATCGCTGCGGTGTGGAAGTCACGGAGTCCAAGGTCCGGCGTGAGCGCATGGGGCATATTGAGCTGGCTGTTCCGATTGCCCACGTTTGGTTCCTCCGCAAAACCCCCTCCCGCGTCGCCACTCTCCTCAACATGAAGATTTCGGATCTTGAGCGCGTGGTGTACTACGCTCGCTACATGGTCCTGGAAGAATTCAAAGATACCGACAACAAGATCCTTTTTAACGCATGCCAGCTGTTGACCGAAGAAGAGTATCAGAAGATCCGTCAGGAGTATGGCGGCAAGGTCAAGGTAGGCATTGGCGCGTCCGCGGTCCGCGATCTTCTAAGCAAGATTGATATACCGCTCGAAGCGGCTGATCTTCATGAGCGTGTCAAAAAATCCACTTCGGATGCCGAGCGCAGCCGTCTGGTGAAACGCCTGCGTGTGGTGGAAGCCTTCCAGCGCTCGAAAGTAAAACCGGAATGGATGATCCTCACGGTGCTTCCCGTGCTTCCGCCGGATCTGCGACCCCTCGTTCCTCTGGAAGGAGGCCGTTTCGCGACGTCGGATTTAAACGATCTTTATCGCCGCATCATCAACCGCAATAATCGTCTAAAGCACATCGAATCTTTGCGCGCGCCCGAAGTCATGGTGCATAACGAAAAGCGTTTGCTCCAAGAAGCGGTGGATGCGCTCCTCGAAAACGGCGCTCGCGGGAAAGTCGTTGTCGGCGCCGGCAACCGGCCGCTGAAATCTCTTTCCGACATTCTCAAAGGAAAACAGGGCCGGTTTCGACAGAACCTTCTCGGTAAACGCGTCGATTACTCCGGCCGCAGCGTCATTGTTGTCGGACCGAAGCTGAAGCTGCATCAATGCGGACTCCCGAAAGAGATGGCGCTCGAGCTTTTTAAGCCCTTCATTATCCGCGAGCTCATGAAAAAGGAAAACGTGATGCTCAAGGCGGCCAAACGCATGCTGGAACGTGTGAAGCCCGAGATCTGGGACATCTTAGACCAGGTCACGAAGCATCATCCGGTCATGCTTAACCGCGCGCCGACCCTCCATCGCTTGGGTATTCAGGCGTTCGAGCCGGTGTTAATCGAGGGGAAAGCCATCCAGCTTCATCCGCTGACCTGCGCCGCATTTAACGCCGACTTCGATGGAGACCAGATGGCGGTTCATATTCCTCTCTCGATCGAGTCTCAGCTTGAGGCGCGCATCCTGATGCTTTCGGCGAACAATCTGCTCTCTCCCGCGTCGGGACGTCCCATCGCGGTCCCGTCCCAGGACATGGTCCTCGGCAACAACTACTTGACGAAAATAAAAGTCGGCGACCTCGGAGAGGGCAAGTGTTTTTCGTCCCCCGTGGAAGTGGAAGCGGCCTATCAGCGTAACGAAGTATCGCTCCACGCCAAAATCAAGGTCCGCGGAATCAATCGCATGATCGAACCGGAGCTTTCCGAAAAGGACAATGCGGACGCCAATAAGTGGAAAGATTGGACCACCGTTGGCCGCGTGCTTTTCAACAGCGTCATTCCTCCCGAGATGGGGCATGTCAACGGCAATCTTGGAAAAAAAGAATTGACTGAAATCGTTGACCGCTGCTACCGCACGTTGGGTCATGCGCGCACGGTCACCCTGCTCGATGATCTTAAAGCGATCGGCTTTCGATATGCCACTCGGGCGGGTCTTTCGATTTCCATCGAAGACATGCTCATCCCCAAGGCAAAAGATGGTTTGGTTAAAGAAGCCAAAGCTCAGGTGGTTGAAGTGGAGCGGCAGGCCAAACTCGGCCTCATCACGGAAAGTGAACGTTACAATAAAATCATCGACTTGTGGACACGCGTCACCGATAAAATTTCCGACCTCATGTTTGATGAAATGAAAAAGCAGGAAATGTCCGCTTTCAAAGGGACTGAAGCCAAGTTTAATTCCATCTACATGATGGCCAACTCCGGCGCCCGCGGAAGCTCGGCGCAGATCCGACAACTGGCCGGCATGCGCGGACTGATGGCCAAGCCTCAGAAAAAGCTCACCGGGGGTCTCGGAGAAATCATTGAATCTCCCGTTATTTCCAACTTCCGGGAGGGTCTTACGGTCCTTGAATACTTTATTTCGACTCACGGCGGACGCAAAGGTTTGGCGGATACCGCTCTTAAAACCGCCGATGCCGGCTACCTCACGCGCCGACTGGTGGACGTCGCCAATGATGTGGTAGTCGTGCATAACGACTGCGGGACGATCATGGGGGTTTCCATCGGGACGCTCTCTTCGGGCGACGAAGTCATCGAAGCGATGGAAGAGCGGATCGTGGGCCGCGTGGCCGTCGATACCGTGACGCATCCTTTGACGGACGAAGTGATTATCAAAGCCGGCGAAATCATCACGGGCGATGCCGCGAAAAAGGTGAAGGAAGCGGAGCTCGACCGGATCCGCATCCGGTCGGTTTTGACCTGCGAGGCGCCCTGGGGAATTTGCGCGAAATGCTACGGTTTGAATCTCGCCACTGGCCGCATGGTCGGTTCCGGAGAAGCCGTGGGGATTATTGCGGCTCAATCGATCGGCGAGCCTGGGACGCAGCTGACTCTGCGAACCTTCCATATCGGCGGCGCCGCCAGTCGTGTCGTTAAACGCTCTCAGATTGTGGCCGGACATGACGGGAATGTTCGTCTCCTGAACGTCCGTCTTTTGAAGAACAAGGACAATCAGCAGGTCGTAGTCAGCCGAAACGCCGAAGTCTTCGTCCGCGAAGAAAGCGGCAAGGAACGCGACCATTACCGGCTGCCGTACGGTGCCCGCGTGAAAGTCGCCGAAGGTAAACCGGTAGCCAAGGGGACCATGATCGCGGAATGGGATCCGCATGCCATGCCGATCATCAGCGAGTTTGAGGGGACGGTAAAACTGGAAGACGTCATCGAAGGGATCACCGTCCACCAGGAGAAGAATAAGGTCACAGGGCTGACTGAGCGCGTGATCATCGAGCACCGAGCGGAGCGGCTGCATCCTCAGATTGCCATTATTAAGAACGGAAAGCGCGTTGCGGGATATACCCTGCCCGTGGACACTTATCTGAACGTCGAAGACGGAAACAAGGTGTCGGAAGGCGACATCATTGCCAAGATTCCGCAGGAAGTCACCAAGACCAAGGACATCACCGGCGGTCTACCGCGCGTCGTCGAACTCTTTGAAGCGCGACGGCCGCGCACGGCCACGATCGTTTCTGAAATTCCCGGCGTCGTGAAGCTCGGGACGACTCCCAAGGGCGGCCAGAAGGTTATTGTGACGGATGAAGAGACCGGAACCGTTCGGGAATATCTCATCCCTCACGGGCGCCACTTGGTTGTTTACGAAGGCGACCGCGTCGCGGTGGGCGAGGCGCTGACGGACGGGTCGATCAACCCGCACGACATTTTGAAAGTTAAAGACGCCAAGGCGGTCCAGGAACATCTGGTGAACGAAATTCAGGAAGTGTACCGTCTCCAGGGCGTCGTGATCAACGACAAGCACATTGAGATCATCGTTCGTCAGATGCTCTCCAATGTGCGCATCGCCAAATCCGGCGATACTGAGTTCTTGATCGGAGAAATCATCAGCAAAAACCGGTTCAAGCGAGTCAACGAACAGGCGCTCAAGGACGGCGGCGAGCCCTCCGAAGCTCAGCCGGTTCTTCTGGGTATCACCAAGGCCTCGCTTTCATCGGAATCCTTAATATCCGCCGCGAGCTTTCAGGAAACCACGCGCGTCCTGACGGAAGCGTCCGCTTCCGGGACGATGGATTATCTCAGAGGTCTCAAGGAAAATGTGATCATCGGACACCTGATCCCAGCAGGGACGGGGCTTGGATCGCATCGTCATCTCTTGGAAGGAAATTAATCGTGCCTACAGTTAATCAGCTTGTCCGGGATGGCCGCCATCCCTTAATCATGAAGACTAAAGCGCCGGCACTCTCGTCGTGCCCGCAGCGGCGCGGCGTCTGCACTCGCGTCTATACGACAACCCCGAAGAAGCCGAACTCGGCCCTGCGGAAAGTCGCGCGCGTTAAACTGACCTCCGGATTCGAAGTGACGTCCTATATTCCCGGAGTCGGCCATAACCTACAGGAGCACTCCATCGTGCTCGTGCGCGGCGGTCGCGTGAAAGATTTGCCCGGCGTCCGCTATCACATCGTGCGCGGCGCCCTGGATGCGACAGGCGTGCAGGACCGCAAACAAGGCCGGTCCAAGTATGGCGCCAAGCGCCCTAAAGCGGCCAAGTAATTTAAGGAGAAACCCGAGTGCCTAGAAAAACATTAAAGCCGCGCGAACGACGAGCCATGCCGGCTCCGCATTTCAAATACGGATCGGTTTTGGTGGCCCGTTTTGTGAACCGTATCAATTATGAAGGCAAGAAGAGCATGGCGGAGCGCATCATCGAGCAGGCCTTCAATCAGATCAAAGAGAAGACCAAGGAAGATCCGCTGATGGTGTTCAATCGCGCCATGGAAAACGTGAAGCCTTTGGTCGAGGTGAAGCCGCGGCGCGTCGGCGGCGCGACGTATCAGGTCCCCGTGCAGGTCCGCCCGGAGCGCGGGACCGCCTTGGCGATGCGCTGGATCATCCATTTTGCGAGAGAAAAATCCGGCAAACCGTTTTCGGAACGGCTGGCGGAGGAATTCTTGGCTGCGAGCCGTAAGGAAGGCTCGGCCATCAAGAAGAGGGAAGACACCCACCGCATGGCGGACGCCAACAAAGCGTTTGCCCATTACCGCTGGTAAATTCGATTTTATGGCAAGAGAATATCCTTTAGAGCGCATCCGAAATATTGGCATCTGCGCGCACATTGACGCGGGGAAAACCACGACGACCGAGCGCATCCTTTTCTACACCGGCCGCATTTACAAAATCGGCGAGGTGCATGATGGCACCACGACGACGGACTGGATGGAACAAGAGCGTGAGCGCGGCATCACGATCACCGCGGCCGCGACGTTCTGCACGTGGAAGGGCCTCGATGGGGTCGAGCGCCAAATCAATATCATCGATACGCCGGGCCATGTCGACTTTACCATGGAAGTGGAGCGCTCTCTGCGCGTTTTAGACGGCGCCATCGTGGTCTTTGACGCGGGCAACGGCGTCGAGCCTCAATCAGAAACCGTTTGGCGCCAGTGCGAACGGTATCATGTGCCCCGCATGGCGTTTATGAACAAGATGGATAAAGTCGGAGCCGATTTTGATATGTGCGTCGCTTCGATGCATGAAAAGTTGGCGGCCAACGCCGTTCCAGTGCAATTGCCGATCGGCGCGGAGGATACCTTCACCGGCGTGGTGGATGTTGTGCGCATGAAGGCCTTGGTGTGGAACTCGGACAAGCTGGGAACGAAATATGACATTCAGGAAATCCCTGACAATTTAAAAGAGAAGGCTCAAAAAGCCCACGCCTACCTCATCGAGAAAATCGCGGATTTTGACGATCATTTGATGGAGAAATTTCTCGAAGGGAAAGATGTCACCGAAAAAGAGATCGTGGAAGCGATTCGCAAGGCGACCCTCACCGGGAAATTCTGCGCCGTATTTTGCGGCACGGCGTACAAAAATAAAGGGGTTCAGCCCTTGTTGGATGCCGTGTGCGATTATTTGCCGGCTCCCTCCGATATGCCGCCGACGCCGGGGACCGATCCGAAGACGGGAGAGCCCAGCACGCGGCTGCCCAAGGATGATTCGCCTTTCGCCGCTTTGGCCTTTAAGATCCAGGTGGACCCCCGGGCCGGAGGACGAAAATTAACCTATTTCCGCGTGTACTCGGGGACGCTTCTGGCAGGCAGCTATGTCACTAATACCTCCAAACATTCCGAAGAGCGCATCAGCCAGATTTTGAGAATGCATGCAGACAAGGCCGAAGATGTTAAAGAGGTTCATGCCGGCGACATTGGTGCCGTGGTTGGATTGAAGGGGACGACCACCGGCAATACGCTTTGTGATCCCGATAAACCAATTTTGCTCGAGTCCATGCACTTCCCAGAGCCGGTCATCGCCGTGGCCATTGAGCCAAAATCCAAGGCGGACGAAGAACGCCTGGCAATGGCTTTGAATCGTCTCTCTGAAGAGGATCCCACGTTCCGGGTCCGAACGGATGAGGAGACCAGCCAAACGATTATCGCCGGCATGGGAGAACTTCACCTTGAAATCCTTGTCGACCGGATGAAGCGCGAATTTAATGTTCAGGCTAATGTGGGCCGCCCGCAGGTGGCCTATCGCGAATCGATCAAGGCGAAGGTGGAAGTGGAAGGCAAATACATCAAGCAGACCGGAGGCCGCGGACAGTACGGTCATTGCTGGATTATTCTTGAGCCGCTCGAGGCCGGAAAAGGCTTTGAATTCGAGGATAAAATTAAGGGCGGATCGATTCCGCGCGAATATATTCCAGCCGTCGAAAAAGGCGTCAAGCAGGCGATGGAAGGCGGCGTGCTTGCAGGGTATCCCGTCGTTGATGTAAAATGCACAGTCTTTGACGGATCCTACCACGACGTCGATTCCAATGCGATGGCATTCGAAATTGCCGGCTCGATGGCGTTCAAAGAAGGCGCCAAAAAAGCAAAGCCGGTCCTCTTAGAGCCGGTCATGAAATTTGAAGTGGTTACTCCCGAAGATTACATGGGTCCGATCATCGGGGATTTGCAATCGCGGCGCGCTCAGATGACTGAAAATGAGCAGCGCGGCAACGCTCGCGTCATCCGGGGCGTAGTGCCGTTGGCTGAAATGTTCGGTTACGCGACGACGGTACGTTCCTTGAGTCAAGGACGCGCATCTTTCAATTTGGAGCCGAGTCACTATGCTGAAGTGCCGAGGAATGTTTCAGAAGAAATCATCAATAAGCATAGCGCTGCGGGGGCGACGAAGTAGGGGCGTATGAGCGATTCAAGGAGAATAGATCATGTCTAAACCAAAGTTTGAGCGCACGAAGCCGCACGTGAACGTGGGGACGATCGGCCACGTGGACCATGGGAAGACGACGCTGACGACGGCGCTTTTGAAGGTGTTGTCGAAGATCGGGCAAGCCAAAGAGATGGCCTATGCCGATATCGCCAAAGGCGGGACGGTGCGCGACGATACGAAGATCGTGACGATCGCGGTATCGCATGTGGAATACGAGTCGAAGAAGAGACATTACGCCCACATCGACTGCCCCGGACATGCCGACTACATTAAGAACATGATCACGGGAGCGGCGCAGATGGACGGCGCGATTCTGGTGGTTTCAGCCGCGGACGGCCCGATGCCGCAGACGCGCGAGCACGTGCTGTTGGCGCGCCAGGTGAATGTGCCCTCTTTGGTCGTCTTCATGAACAAATGCGATCTGGTGGAAGACAAGGAACTGCTCGACTTAGTCGAGATGGAAGTGCGGGAGCTTTTGACGAAGTACGAGTTCCCCGGGGACAAGATTCCCGTGATCCGGGGTTCAGCCACGAAGGCGTTGGCGGGAGACGCCGGCGAGTACGGAGAAGCCTCCGTGTTGAAGTTGGTGGAAGCCTTGGACAACAGCATTCCGGAGCCCAAGCGGGAGATCGATAAACCGTTTTTGATGGCGGTGGAAGACGTATTCTCGATTACCGGACGCGGGACGGTGGCCACTGGCCGAGTGGAGCGGGGGAAGGCCAAAGTCGGAGAGAACGTGGAGATCATCGGGATCCAAGACACGAAGAAGAGTGTCATCACGGGGATCGAGATGTTCCGGAAGGTGATGGACGAATGCATCGCCGGGGACAACGTGGGGATCCTGCTCAGAGGCATTGAAAAGGACCAGATTGAGCGCGGGCAAGTGTTGGCGGCTCCCGGGAGCATTACGCCGCACAAGAAGTTCCACGCGAGCGTATACATCCTGAACAAAGAAGAAGGCGGTCGGCACACGCCGTTCTTTAAGGGATACCGGCCTCAGTTTTACTTCCGGACGAGCGATATTACGGGCAACGTCACGCTGAAGCCTGGAGTAGAGATGGTGATGCCGGGAGACAACATCGAGTTTGACGCGGAATTGATCACGCCGATCGCCTTGGAGAAGGGTGTGCGCTTTGCCATCCGCGAAGGCGGACACACGGTCGGCGCCGGCGTCGTCACTGAGGTGCTTGCGTAACATGGCAACAACGACGCAGGCCCCCAAAATCGCAGCACCGAAGATTCGCATCCGTCTGCGATCTTACGATCACAGGATGCTAGATGATTCTCTGGTGAAGATCGTGGATGTCGTTAAGCGGACCGGAGCGGTTCTGGCAGGGCCGGTCCTTTTGCCTGTGCAGATTAAGAAATATTGCGTACTCAGGTCTCCGCATGGAGATAAGAAATCCCGCGAACAGTTTGAAATGCGGATTCACAAGCGTCTCATTGATATATCAGAACCGACGCCCAATACCGTCGAAGAACTGATGAAGCTCGACCTTCCTGCGGGTGTGGATGTGGAGATTAAGTCGTCCTAAACCAATTATGAGCGAAGCGATACCTACAGCGACAGCAGAAAAACCCGCCGTACCGGCGATGATCAAGGCCATTTTGGCCAAGAAAATCGGGATGACCCGCATTTATGACGTTCACGGCCAGGTGGTCTCCGTGACTGTCCTTCAGGCCGGGCCTTGTCCGGTGACGCAGGTTTTGACGCCGGCCAAGCATGGCTACAGCGCCATTCAAGTGTCGTTTGGCGATGTGCGCGAAAAATCGGTCAACAAACCCTCCGCCGGGATCTTCAAAAAAGCCAATGTTCCTGCGGCGAAATGGGTGCGCGAATTTCGCACGGACAAGGCGGCTTCTTTTCAAGTGGGCCAAGCCTTAAAAGTAGACTCCTTCGCCGCCGGGGATTATGTGGACGTCTTTGGGACATCCAAAGGAAAAGGCTTCGCCGGCGCGATGAAGCGATGGAATTTCCACGGCGGACCCTCCACGCATGGTCAGTCCGATCGCGCCCGCGCTCCCGGATCTTCCGGCTCCAATACCTATCCCGGGCGCGTCTTCAAAGGGAAGAAATTCCCCGGACATTTGGGTGTCGAACGCGTCACGGTCCAGCATATGGAAGTGGTCCAAATACTGCCGGAGCAGGACCTGATGCTGCTCAAAGGCGCTGTTCCCGGACCCCTTCAGGGGCTCATCACGATTCGGGAAACAGTGAAGAAAACAAAAAAGAGAATTCTGCGCGCGCCCGAACCTGGCAAGAAGGAAAAGAAAAAAGAGGCGGCCAAAGCGGCGGCGCCCGCGGCAGCCGCTAAAGCCAAGGGCGGCAAATAATGAGTTCTATTCAAGTGCCCCTTTATTCAGCCGCGGGAGAAGCCACAGGGCAGTTCGAATTGCCAGAATCCATTTTTTCACCTGTGGGATCTCTGCGTGTACTGCAAGAAGTGATCATCGGCCTGCAGGCCAATCAGCGGCGCGGAACTTCATCGACCAAGACGCGCGGTTTCGTGTCCGGCGGCGGACGCAAACCCTGGAAGCAAAAAGGGACCGGAAACGCGCGCTCGGGATCGATCCGGTCGCCGCTCTGGCGCGGCGGTGGCATTATATTCGGACCTCTTCCACGCTCCTATCGCACAGATCTTGACCAAGCCAAACGGCTGATCGCCCTCCAGACGGCGCTCTCACAGAAGGCGAAAGCGTCCGAGCTCGGCGTATTTGAGGCGATTGCCATCGCTGGAACGAAGACGAGCGAAGCTCAGGCGCTGCTCACCAAAGCCGGGGTGTCAGGAAAGGCGCTGATCGTGGTAGACCAGAGGGACGAGAAGATGACTCGCGCGTTTGGAAATATCAAAGGGATTAAAATCGTCGACTCGGCCGAAGTCAACGCCTGGCAGCTGATGGCTTCTCGAAAAGTGTTTTTCACGAAGGGCGCCCTGGAAGCGCTCTCGAAGCGCTGGCCCAAAGGATAATGATGATCTCCGCTCTTTCCATCATTCAAAGGCCCCTCGTGACCGAGCGCGCGACGAACCTCAAGGCGCTGGCCAATCAGTATGTTTTCCGCGTGGCCTCGAGTGCTTCCAAACGGGACATCAAATTGGCTATTGAACATCTCTTTAAAGTGCAAGTCCTGGCCGTGAATACCATGCGTGTTCATGGCAAATTTCGTCGTTTGGGTGCCGCTAAAGGCGCCTACCGTGCGGATTGGAAAAAGGCCATCGTATCCTTAAAGGCCGGCCAGGAAATTCGGGCGGGAGAAGAAGCAAAATGAAGAGCTTTAAGCCCTATACTCCATCGCGACGGTTTATTACGGTTGAAGACTTCTCGACTCTTACGAAGAAAGGGCCGGAAAAAAGTCTCACCCGTGGAATGCGCAAGCATGCGGGCCGGAACAATTTTGGGCTTCTGGTGGTTCGCCATCAGGGCGGCGGACATAAACGCGCCTATCGCACGATCGATTTTAAGCGCAATAAATTCGGCATTCCGGGCAAGGTGGCGTCGCTCGAATACGATCCCAACCGCAGCGCGCGCATCGCGCTGATTTTTTATGCCGATGGGGAAAAGCGCTACATTCTACAGCCCGAAGGCCTGAAGGTGGGCGACACGGTCCAGGCGGGTCCCGAAGCCGATATCAAGATAGGCAATGCTTTGCCGCTTGACAGAATCCCGGAAGGAAGCACGCTGCATAACATCGAACTCATACCCGGCACCGGTGGAAAGTTGGTACGCTCCGCGGGCGCTTCCGCGCAGCTGATGGCCAAAGAAGGGCGTTTCGCCCAGGTTCGGATGCCTTCCGGCGAAATTCGCCAGTTCTATCGCGAATGCATGGCGACCATCGGCCAGGTAGGAAATCTGGACCATGAAAACAGGGTCTTGGGGAATGCCGGTCGCAGTCGGCATCTTGGCATCCGGCCGGATGTTCGCGGGACCGCGATGAACGCGGTGGACCATCCACACGGCGGAGGCCGCGGCCGGTCGAAAGGAAACAATCAGCCCCGGTCCCCTTGGAACCAGCCCGCCAAAGGGTACAAGACCCGCTCGAAGAAAATTTGGGACTGGATGATTTTGAAGCACCGGTCCAAGCAACTCGTTACAAGCGCATAAACCGAGGAATCTATGGGACGATCAACTAAAAAAGGCCCGTACGTTGTTGAGAAGCTGCTGAAGAAAGTTCAGGCGCTCAATAAGAACCGCGAGAAGAAAGTGATCAAGACGTGGTCGAGGGCCTGCACGATCACTCCCGAATTCGTGGGCCATACGTTTGCCGTCCATAACGGTCATAAATTTATCAACGTGTTCGTGTCGGAAGAAATGGTCGGACACCGCCTGGGCGAAATGGCGCCCACGCGCACGTTTAAAGGACACGGCGCAGCCCATACGAAGGAAGCGGCTTCGCTTACCTAAGGATATAGAATTTATGCAATCCATGGCCAAAGCTCGTTACGTCCGAATTTCTCCACGGAAAGTGGATCAAATCTTGATGCTTGTCCGCGGAAAGTCGGTGGCTCATGCGCTGGCCACCTTGCGCCTGGTCGCCAAAAGCTCCAGGCCGCTGGTGGAAAAAATGTTGGTCAGCGCTCTTGCAAACGCCGGAAAACAGTCCAACGCGAACGAATGGTACGTCCATCAAGCCTGGGTGGGTTATGGCCCGACGATGAAGCGTATGCGCGCCCACGCGATGGGTCGAGGAGCGACGATCCGGCACCACAGCGCGCATGTAACGGTTGTTTTGACAGACGAGCGGCCTAAAAAGAAATCGGGGGCAAATTAAGTGGGACAAAAAATTCATCCGGAAGGCCTGCGGCTCGGCTATATCAAAGACTGGGAATCCCGGTGGTTTAATTTGCGGCAGATGCCCGAGCTCTTAGAGGAAGATCGCCGCATTCGGACCTATTTAAAGAAGAAGCTCGACGGAGCGGCCGTGTCCAAGATCGGCATTGAGCGCGCCGGAAAGCATTTGCGTGTCAACATCTTTACCGCTCGCCCCGGAATCGTGATCGGCAAGAAAGGCGCCGATATTGAGAATTTGCGCAAAGACATCGAAACCATGACGGAACGCAAAGCGTTTGTAAACGTTATGGAAATCAAGCGCCCTGAGCTGGACGCTCAGCTGGTCGCCGAAGGCGTGGCAATGCAGCTCATGAAGCAGGTCGGTTTTCGCCGCGCGATGAAAAAGGCGATGGAGCGGACAATGGCCGGCGGGGCGTTGGGCGTGAAAGTGCGCGTGTCGGGCCGCCTGGGCGGCGCGGAAATTGCGCGCGTGGAATGGATGAAGGAAGGCCGCGTCCCCCTGCAGACTTTTCGTGCGGACATCAACTATGGGTTCACCGAAGCCTTGATCCCCATGGGAAAGATCGGCGTCAAAGTTTGGATTTTCAAGAAAGAGCTTTTTAAGAAGACGCGCGAGGACCTGATGGAAGAAGTGAAGCTGATTCCTAAAGAAGAGATCGAGCAAATCGCGCAGAAAGAAATTCTTGCGCCGACGCCGGAACCGGTCGCCGTGGCCGAAGAAGAAATCCCTGAAGAAGAGGAAGGTCGTTAGCCGATGTTAATGCCTAAGCGCGTCAAATACCGTAAATCGCACCGCGGCCGCCTCAAAGGGAAAGCCAAGGGCGGCACGACCGTCGATTTCGGCCAATACGGTCTGCAGGCGCTTGAGTCCCATTGGATCACGAGCCGCCAGATTGAGGCATCCCGCGTCGCATTGACCCGTTTTATCAAAAAGGGCGGCAAGCTCTGGATCCGAATCTTCCCGGACAAGCCCGTTTCAAAGAAACCGGCGGAAACCCGCATGGGTAAGGGAAAAGGCGCGCCCGAATTCTGGGTGGCGGTGGTAAAGCCCGGGCGGATGCTTTTTGAGTTAGAAGGGTTGCCGCCCGCGGACGCCCTGGAAGCGATGACGCTCGCGTCGCATAAGCTCCCGATCAGGACTAAATTTGTGGTGCGTGAGGAAAACTAATGGCTAAAAAAGCCGCCAAAGAATCGCTGCATGAGCTGTCCGTTGCGGAGTTGGAAGCGCGACTTCTGGAATCCCAGGAGAAAAGCTTCCGACTTAAATTTCAGCATGCGTCGAACCCTTTGAAAAATCCCATGGAGATTCGCACGGCGCGCCGCGAGATCGCGAAGATCCGTACTATTCTGCATCAGAAAGAAAAGGTTGCCTAATGGACCAAAAAACCGCCGAATTGCCCGAAGATTTACGCCAGGCCCGCAAAATGCGGGAGGGCGTCGTGGTCTCCGATAAGATGGACAAGACGCGCGTGGTGGTGGTGTCGTGGAATACGACGCACCCCCGCTATCACAAGGTCCTTCGCCGGTCTAGTCGTTTTTACGCGCATGATGAAAAAAATGAAAGCCATACCGGAGACCGGGTCCAGATCATGGAAACCAAGCCGCTCTCCAAACTCAAAAGGTGGCGTGTGGCGCAAGTTTTGGAGAAAAGCGTTTGATTCAGGAACGATGCATTTTGAATGTGGCCGATAATTCGGGCGCCCGGAAGCTCCGCTGCTTCCGGATCCTCGGAGGGACCCGTCGTCGCTACGCGGGCCTCGGCGACGTGATTGTTTGTTCCGTCCAGGACGCCCTGCCGACGGCAACGATCAAAAAAGGGGAAGTGGTGAAGGCGGTCGTGGTGCGTACGGCCCGGGAAGCCCGCCGCAACGACGGCAGCTACGTCAAATTTGATGACAACGCGGTTTGCTTGATTGATGATGAAGGGGAACCGAAGGGAACGCGTATATTCGGTCCCATCGCCCGTGAGCTTCGCGAAAAGAATTACCTCAAAATTATATCGCTCGCGCCCGAGGTTGTGTGATGCTGACCATCCATAAAAAAGACAAAGTCGTCGTCCTCTCCGGGAAAAGCCGGGGCAAGCAAGGCGAAGTGGTTCAGGTGCTTCGCGGCGACAGTCGTGTGCTCATTTCCAAGGTCAATTTTGTCAAACGCCATTCCCGTGCGACTCAAACCGCGCCAGGCGGTATCCGGGAAAAAGAAGCATCGATTCATATATCAAATGTCATGCTTATTTGTCCGAAATGTTCGAAGCCAATGCGCCCCAAAATTGATTTTCTATCGGACGGCACAAAAGTCCGAACGTGCCGCAAATGCGGGGAGATGCTCGTTTCATGACTAAAAAATCATACACGCCGCGCATGAAAGAGCGTTATCAGGCGGTCGTGATCCCAGGCATGATCGAGCGCTTTAAGCTTAAAAATCCGTTCCAAGTGCCCCGGGTTCTGAAAGTCGTTGTCAATATGGGCGTCAACGAGGCCAAGGAAGATATCAAGATCCTAGACGTGGCGACCGCCGAGCTCTCCGCGATTGTGGGTCAGAAGCCGCAGGTGCGCCGGGCGAAGAAATCCATTTCCAATTTTAAGTTGCGCGAAGGAATGCCCATTGGTCTTCGTGTCACGCTCCGGGGCACGCGGATGTATGAGTTTATGGACCGGCTCATTAATGCGTCGGTCCCCCGTATCCGCGATTTTCGAGGGCTCGAGCCGCGGGCGTTCGACGGACGTGGGAATTACAACATGGGGCTCAATGAACAATTTATTTTTCCGGAAGTGAATATGGACAAATCTCCGAAACCGCGGGGATTGAATATTACGTTCGTAACCAACGCCGGCAATGATGAACGGGCGCGGGAGCTTCTAACGCTTTTCGGCGTTCCGTTCAAGTCGATGGAGCGAGCGGCCGATACTAAAAAGAAGTCCCCGGCCGCCGCCTCTCTTCCGGCCGCGCCGGCGTCGTAAGGAGAACTTGTGGCTCGAATAGCAACCGTTGCAAAGATGCGCAAAAAATTGAAGTTCGCGACACGCTTCCGAAATCGCTGCCGGAATTGCGGTCGAGGTCGCGCCTTCTATCGTGATTTCGGACTCTGCCGACTCTGTTTCCGGCAAATGGCCCATCGGGGAGAGATCCCCGGGGTTGTCAAATCCAGTTGGTAAGGTGATTCTATGAGTGATCCTATTTCAGATTTCTTGTCCTGCATTCGAAACGGGAGCAACCGACTTTTTGAGAAAGTGGACTTCCCGGCATCGCGGATCAAAGTAGCGATCGTTCGAATTCTTAAGGCCGAGGGGTTTATCGCCAATTATAAGGTGATGGAAGATGCCCAAAAACATTCCTTCATCCGCGTGTATTTGAAGTATGCGCAAAACAAGCAGCAGGTGATCCAAGGGGTAAAACGCGTATCGCGATCAGGTCTGCGCGTCTACCTCCCCTATGCCGCTTTTTCGAAGCGCGGCGAAGCCGGCGCGATCCGCATTGTGTCGACTTCCAAAGGTCTTTTGACCGACCGCCAGGCTTTCCAGGCCAAAGTGGGCGGCGAAGTGCTTTGTGAGGTGAAATAGGAAATTTATGAGCCGTATTGGACGAATGCCGATTGCCATACCCGATAAGGTGAAAGTGGAACCGAAAGGGAACATCATTGAAGTTTCCGGTCCTTTGGGGAAACTGATGCAGGCCATTCCTGCGGGAATTGTTGTCAAGATCGACAAAAATCAGGTCATCGTCGAAAAGACGGACGCGGCAGGGGAAAAAGCGAGTTCGCTGCATGGTCTGGCGCGTTCCCTGGTGAATAACGCGATCATCGGCGTCACACAGGGGTTCAAGAAAGAGCTGGAAATCGTCGGACTCGGTTATCGTGCGGCGGTTGCGGGGGACAAGTTGACGCTCACTCTTGGCTTTGCCCATCCGGTGGTCTTTAAGCTGCCTGCGGGAATCAAGGTGGCGATCGATCCCAAAATGACGCTCTTATCCATTTCCGGAATCGATGCTTATGTGGTCGGAGAAACCGCTTCACGCATTCGGCGCCTCCGGAAGCCGGAGCCTTATAAGGGGAGCGGTATTAAATACGTCGGTGAGCATATTATCCGCAAGGCGGGGAAGGCCGCCGCGGGAGCCGCCGGTGGTGCGGCGGGCGCCGGAGGCGCAAAGAAATAATCATGCAAGGTTTAACCCTGGAACGTTTTCAGTATCGTCAAAGCCGGACGCGCCGCAATATTCGAGAGCGCATTACGGGACGCCTGCGGCTTTCCGTCTGCCGCACGCTCAAACATATTTACGCGCAACTGATTGATGATGTCAAAAACCAAACGCTCGTGGCGGCTTCCTCGCTTTCTCCAGAACTTGCCGGGAAACTGAAGACGGGCGGCGATATCGCGGCCGCCGAAGCGGTGGGGAAGCTGATTGCGGAAAAAGCCCTGGCAAAAGGTCTGAAACAAGTGGTTTTTGACCGCGGCGGTCATGTCTACCACGGGCGCGTGAAGGCCCTGGCGGAAGCGGCGCGCAAAGCCGGTCTCGATTTTTAAAAGGAGTCATTGTGGCACGAATTAGTCCAGAAGGTTTAGAACTAGCCGAAACGGTGGTGGCCATTAACCGGGTTGCCAAAGTGGTGAAGGGCGGAAAACGCTTTTCATTCAGCGTGCTGGTTGTCGTGGGGGATAAAAAGGGCCATGTCGGCACCTCGATCGGCAAAGCCAAAGAAATCCAGGCGGCGATCCATAAAGCGGTGGCCCGCGCGAAAAAAGAATTGATCTCGGTGCCTCTCCACGGTGTCACCATTCCGCATTCTGTGACGGGCGTGTTCGGAGCGGGGCGTGTGCTCCTCAAGCCCGCCGCTCCCGGCACCGGCGTTATCGCCGGCGGCAGCGTTCGGGCGGTCCTGGATGCCGTCGGTATCAAAGACATTTTGACCAAGTCGCTGGGATCTTCCAACTCTTACAATGTCGTCTATGCCACGATGGAAGCCCTGCTGAGCCTGCGGACGAAGGAGCAGGTGAGCGCGCTCCGAAGCAAAGACACGGTGGTCTCTAATGCGTCTTGACGAATTAAAACCCGCACCCGGGTCGCAT
>Ga0207015_1041_pt1 | contig 45965 bp, 52 predicted proteins | sample Alteio_BWMinCont_53_FD_153486 | JGI IMG/M metagenome (GOLD analysis project Ga0207015, IMG submission 153486) | Enriched cells from forest soil in Barre Woods Harvard Forest LTER site, Petersham, Massachusetts, United States -... | ecosystem: Environmental > Terrestrial > Soil > Temperate forest >...
GATCTCGTTGACCTTGATGCTGGTATCGCCGGCCAGCGCTGATTTGAGTTGTTCGGCGAGGGAAGAAGGCTTGGCGTTGCCGCTGGGAAAAGCGCGCACAAAGCGCGCAAATTGCGGTTGCGTGGTAGTGGTAGAGAAATGAATGCTGGCAATCCCCGAAGTGGTTAGAAGCTGCGCGAAACTGCGCTCGCCCGCCGCCGCGCCCAACGGAACGCCGTCCAGCAGAATTTGATTTCCGGATGCGCCTAGCAGCAAACCGCCGCCGCCGCTTTCGTCGAGCGCACCTCGCAATTCCTTCCAAGCGATCTCAAATTGCGCAGCCGTGCGCACGTGCCCAAATTCATACAGGCGCGCGAATTTCAATAGGATGTTGAGGCTGCGGACAAACGTCCGGGCCCCCCCGCGTGATTCGGCCATAACCGTTCGGCGAGAGGACGCCTGCCCCTCGCCTTGTCCTTATTACTTCTACACTAGAATCCTTGCCAAGGGGAGACAAGCCCCCGGTGCCGCCGTGTACTCATCTCAATAACAGATTCCAGTACGCATTGGACACATCAGCAGCGTGCGTCCCACACGTGCCATGCGCGGATGGCAATTCCTCGCGACAATGCGTTGCCCCAATGCTCCACTCTTCGTACAATGAGGCGGTAACGAGGGGAGGCGGTAACGAGGGGCCATGCCGGACCAGCCATCGCCTGACCGCTTTAAGGCGGAAATGCCAGCCATCCCGGGAGTTTCAGGAGCGGGGCGGCGCTCGCCCGGCAGTACCATGGCGGTGCGCCTAGTGGCAGGCCTACTCGCTCTTTTGTTCCTGCTGGTGCTGGGCACGCGTTTGGTGATGCGCGCCAGGCGCGTGGAACCGCCGACGCCGCAGCCCACCCCCCAGATTGAAGTGCCCACGCCGGCCGCAGACCCCAGCGCTTTGATCCCGAAGGCCACAGAGACCAATCCCGGGGTTGCCACGATTTCCGAGATGGCCAAGCCGTGGTCAACGAAAGAATTCTTTTTTCGCAACCGGCTGACCGGAGAAAACATTCCCGCGCTGCTGATTCGCCTGCCGGGCGGTGCGGCTTCGCAATCGGCTGGATATTGGGCGCTGGCCATGACCTCGGCCTACGGAAATTGCCGCCTGGAGTACATCGAAGATCTAAACAAGCTCAAGACCGACTACGGATTTCGAGCCGCCAAGCATCCGATGATCGGCAATCCGTGCAACCGCACGTTGTTTGATCCCACGAAAATGACGAACCTGCCGGGCAATGTGTGGGTGCGCGGAGCCATTGCGCAAGGGTCGGACCTGCGCCCGCCTCTGGGAATCGAAGTGAAAGTCGAAGGCAAAAACATCCTCGCCATCAGCATGGAATAGGCTCGACAGACGAGCAAGAGACTGGCTCTGTGCAATTTCCGCAGGTTTGTTCGTGGCTTGACATTCCGTTGCGCAGCATATACATGACCGGCATGAAGAATCCTTTGCGCCATTCTCGTCGTGACTTCCTGCAAGGTGGTGCCGGCGCTTCGGCGTTGCTGGTCATGCCAAAAGCGGCAGACGCGGCGCAGTCTGAAGCTTCGTCTCTTCCGCCGGCTTTCGCCGGTCTGCAGCCGCTGGGTTCCCGGATCCGTCCGATCATGGCGGAGGAATTTCGCGGGCGCGTCGAAAAAGCCCAGAAGCTGATGAACGAAGCGCAGCCGAAATTCGATGCGCTGTTTCTGGCTCCCGGCAGTGGACTCTATTACTTCAGCGGGATTCGCTGGTGGCCCAGCGAGCGGCTGCTCGCGTTGATCATCCCGCGCACCGGCGAACCGATCATCGTGGTGCCCGGCTTTGAAGAAGGGCGCATGCACGAGCGGCTGAAATTCCCGGCGGAAGTGCGCGTCTGGCAGGAAGATGAAAGCCCCACGAAGATTGCGGCAGCGGCTCTGGCCGATCGGGGGATTCGTAGCGGCCGGGTGGGCATCGACGAGACGACCTATTTCACGTTTTACGACCACTTCCGCGCTGCCGCGCCAGGACTGCAATGCGTTCCCGCCGAGCCCATCACCATCGCTTGCCGAGGCGTCAAATCGGCTCACGAACTGGAATTGATGCGGCTGGCCTGCGAAGCCACGTTCGACGTCTTTCGCGCAACATTTGCATCGCTGAAAGTGGGCATTTCGCAGGACGAAATCAACGGGCTTATCGAAGCGGGTTTTGCGAAAATGGGCTTGCGCGGGGGCGCACTGGTGCTGATTGGCGCGTCGGCTGCGCTGCCGCATGGCACAGTCAAGCCGGCCACGTTGAGGGAAAACGATGTCGTGCTCATTGACGGCGGCACGAGTGTCGAAGGCTATGCCTCTGACGTCACGCGCACCGGCGTAGTCATCGGCAAGCCGAGCGAAAAAGTGGCGCGGGTCTACGAAATCGTGCGCAAAGCACAGGATGCGGCGCTGGATGCGGCACGTGCCGGGCGCCTTTCGGGCACTGTCGATGATGCCGCGCGTAGCGTGATCACTGCAAACGGCTTTGGCCCCGATTACAAATTTCTGACACACCGGCTCGGCCATGGCATGGGCTTGGACGGCCACGAACACCCTTATCTGGTGCGTGGAAGCAAGACAGTGTTGGCACCGGGAATGACTTTCTCGAACGAGCCGGGCATCTACATCCCCGGCGAATTTGGGTTGCGCTGCGAAGACGACATGGTCATCACCGCCGATGGCCCAGCCCAGTTGCTGACCCAGCGCTTCCAGGTCTCACTGGAGAAGCCCCTAGGGTAGAGCCGGGCTTTTGTCCGGCACGCCAGAAGAAACCGCCTACACTTTCCGGTGCGCATCGCAGAATTCGACAATCCGCTGCTCCGCCCAGAACCGCTCGCTCCCGGAGAACCTGGAGATAAATCCGCAATGCCCACCGTGCTGGACGGGACGAAACCGAATCGCCGGGTATTGCTCCAGCCGCAGCGCGAGAAAATTAACGAATGGGACGAACGGATCGTCCTCCGCTGTAATTACAAGCAGCGGCAAGCGCACCTGATCCACCAGCCTCTTCGCTCCCACGGCTTCGTAATACTCGTCGGCGTCGCGAAATCCAAACTGCGGCGCGGTGATCACATCGTCAAATTCTCGCACGGTTCGAACCGGCCGTAATCCATTCAGCGGATAGCGGCTCGGAAAGAGCTTGGCCTTGCGCGCGTAGCGGCTCATCAGCCCCTTCACGAAATGGCGCTGATATAGATAGTTGTCCCGGCGCTCCAGCGCATCAGCGCAGGCCCCCAAATCGATCGCGGGACACACCGCGCAAACGCCGTGCAACGCTGCAGGAAAATCGTCGCCGAATTCCCCGGCCATTTTCGTCACCAGATTCCCGCCCATGGAATAGCCGGCAAAGAAAATCTGCTCGAAGCCATCCTTCTCAATCAACTCCTCGAGTACGGCTCGGTAGTCCCCGCTCATTCCGGAGTTATACAGCGTCGGCGTGAGTCCTTCGGTGCCACCACAATTGCGCTGGTTCATGCGCAGCACGTGATAGCCGCGCAGGTAGGCCTTCTCAGCGATCCCACGCACGTAGTTCGAATCGCTGGAGCCTTCGAGGCCGTGGACGATCACCAGGACAGGCACGCTGCGGCTTTTCCCCGTCTGCCAATGGCACATGCCCAGCAGCCTGGACCACGTATCCACTTGAAACAGGCGGCGCTCCGCGCGTGGCAAGTCAAACTTGCGCGGCACAAGCGCGGACGCTAGCGTCTGAGCGTGCCCGCTTCGTAGCAAAGGATGCGGTTCAAAATCAATCGTGGACATTGTGACGCTTCACTCTAGTCGAGCAAGCACCAGCCAGCAAGCCGAGAGCCAGGGCCGCCCGGCCGAGACGCGTCGCGAAACGGCGAGCTATGCAGGTTTTCGCAGAAATACTTCTAAAGACTCCCGTTTTTAATATACCCAGACATAAATCAGTTCAGGTTTTCATCGGTAAAAATGATGCGCACAGGCAAACCACTGGAAAACAATGGTTTATGTCTTGATGTGGTTGGCGTCTGAATTGCACCTCTCCTGCGTAATGGGATGAACTCGCTTCTCAAGGATCCGTTCCTGAGTGCGAGTAAACATCACACGTTCCAAACTCACTGAACCGAGACACGACGCGCGATTCGTTCCCGGCGGGCAGCACGTTACTGGTGTGTGCGGCGGCGCGTTTTCCGCGAGCGGTCCACGTGCGCGAGCTTGGGACTTTCAACGGGCGCCTCTTGGGGAATGTAGCGAAGCTCAAAAAAACGGGGGATAAGAGAACTTCATGAAAAAATTGACTTACTTTTTGCTAGTAGCATTGGTATTGCTCAGCTTCGGCAGCGGTGGAGCGTTTGCCCAAGCCACCGCCAGCGGCACGATCCAGGGCACGATCACGGATCAGTCGCAAGGCGTTGTGCAGGGCGCCGAAATCACGGCCAAGAACAAGGGCACGGACCTCACCCGCACGATCTCTACATCGGACACCGGCTACTACCGGATCGAGCTTCTTCCGGTCGGAGTTTATGCCATCACTGTCACCAAGACTGGATTCGCCACTACGACCAGCACCATCGAAGTCATGGTCGGTCAGGCAGCCACGTTCGATGTGACCCTTAAACCCGGCGCCGCGAGTGAAACGGTCGAGATTAGCAGCGACGTACCTCTTGTCGACCAAGCCAAAACGGATGTGAGCCAGAACATCACACCGAAACAGGTGGAGGAGCTCCCACTCCTTGGACGCGACGTGGCTAACCTCGCGTATCTCGCTCCCGGTGTGAAAGCGGCTGACTCCTACGATCCAACTAAGAATCGCTACGCAGTTCTGTCCGTCAACGGCCAGGACGGTCGCAACGTAAACGTGACCATCAACGGTCTCGATAACAAGGACAACACGATTGGCGGCACGGTTATGCAGGTCCCGCTCGAAGCGGTCGAGGAATTCGTGATCAGCACGCAGCGCTTTTCAGCAGCCAACGGCCGTTCGGAAGGCGCCGCCATCAACCTCATCACCAAGTCCGGCACCAACAACTACCATGGCTCAGCGTTCGGTTTCTTCCGCGAGCAAGCTTTCAACGCAGAGAACCACTTCGAGCAGCTGGCCGGCCAGAAGGGGCCGTACAGCCGTCAATTCTTTGGCGGTTCGGTCGGCGGCCCCATCGTCAAGGACAAGTTTTTCGGTTTCTTCGCCTTCGAGCGCCAGCGGGAGCACACTAGCGTGACGGAGGCCGCCAGTGCGTTCAACGAACTGCAAATTGCCGCGCAGGCGGGGTTGGCGGCGCAGCCCGCAGCGGTGATTCCCACTCCATTTTACGAGAATCGCTACAACGGCCGCCTCGACTACAAGTTCAACGATCACCAGAACGCCTACGTCAGCTACACGTCCCAAGCCAACAACAGTCTGAACGACCAGTCCCTCGGCTTGAGTGATCTAACTCAAGGCAACTTCACGAAGAATCATTTGCAGGCGGCCAACGCCACCTTAAACTCCGTCTTTACTCCCACTTTGGTCAACAGCTTCATGGTTGGATTCCAGTATTGGAACAACATTATCGACAGCTCGACCAAAGTTCCCTTTGTTACCTTCCCCGGCGGCGTTTCATTCGGTACCAGCACGAATGTTCCGCAACAGTCCTATCAGCACAAATTTCAGTTCCGTGACGACATAACCAAAACGATCCAGGCTCACACTTTTAAGTTTGGCGTGGACTACGTCTTCGATCCGAACTTGGGCGGATTCTTCGAATCCAACGCCACGCCGGAAATCGATTTCAACGATTCCCCGAGCGTCATTACCACTGATAAAGCCAAATACCCGCAGGGCTTTGCTACACCGGGGATTTTCAGGAGCATGTCCGGAAGCTCAGGTAATCCGTATTTCAAGCTGAGCCCCAAGCAACTTGGCCTTTATGGTCAAGACACCTGGAGAGTCACCAGGCGCCTGACGCTGGACCTCGGCTTGCGATGGGATAAGGATTTCGGCCTGGTCGGCGCAGACGCTATGCGTAACAGCCGGACGTTCGAGAAGCTGACCGCGATCACTAGCCCATTCGCGAGCCTTCCTGGTGACGACGGCAAAAACTTCAGCCCGCGCATCGGTTTCGCCTACGACGTTACCGGGCACGCCAGGCATATTCTCCGCGGCGGTTACGGCCTCTACTACGGTAACATTTTCGAGAACATCCCTCTGTTCATGATTCAGCAGGCCAACCCGACGATCTTCCAGCAGGTCTTCAACATCAGCAGCCCGACGGACATCGTCCCAGGCACCAACATTCAATTGCAGAACTGGCGTTTCGGAATTGATCCGTTCCCAACGATTCCGCCGGCCTCGGCCAACCTGGCTGCGGGTGCAACCGGCCGCTTGATGGACCCGCACTTCCGCAACCCGGTTTCTCAGCAGTTCAATATCGGGTATCAGTGGGCCCTCACTAACAGGTCCGTGGTCGAAGTCGAGTACGTTCATGAACTCGGCTTGCACGAAGACAAGACGATTAACATCAATCCTCACATCGCGACCGCTTTTGGCGTCGATGCCAAGGGCAACCCTATCATCACCAGCGACGCGCGCCCGCTTTCGGCCGCCTTTGCCGCCGCAGGAGTCACGGCGCTTGGCCGGACTATGGACGAGCAGTCGGTCAATCGCTCCCGTTATGACGGCCTCAACATCAGCTATCGCCAGCAGATGTACAAGCACGTAAGCTTGAACGCAAACTACACCCTCTCGCGGGCGATGGGCTGGGCCATTCAATCGGGCGGCCCGGACGCCAGTTCCGGTTTCCGAAACTATCCGCATGATCCTCTTAACCCGTGGGATCCACGTGACTTTGGACCAACGCCGAACGACGAGCGGCACCATGTGACCCTGAGCGGCATCGTGGAACTGCCGTTGGGTTTCCAGATATCGCCAATCCTGCAATTCGGTTCGGCACGTCCAATCGATTTGCGCTCCGGAATTGACATCCTGGATCGTGGCACCGGCTATTCCATACCGGTGATCGTGCCGAATGACGATCCAACCAACTACACTTTCTTCAATCAGAACGCCACTTTCACTGCGGGCAACCAGCAAGCCCGGGCATTGCAATGCATCGCCGCCGGCAACTGCCATCAGGTCGGCTACGACACTCTGCGTGGCGATCCTTTCTTCCAGATGGACATGCGCGTGGCCAAGAACATCCGGCTGCGCGAGGGCTGGAGGTTGCAGCTCATCTTCCAGGCATTCAATCTGACCAACAAGGTCAACTTCGGCAACAACTACACCAACTCGACGAATTCTCCGGACTTCTTGAAGCCCGCAGGCTTCATCAATCCCGCGAGCACCTTTACTCCTCGCGCCTTCGTCGGCGAATTCGGCGCCCGCTTCACCTTCTAAACGCCACACTCACAATTTGAACCTTCTTCCTGGGCTGGCTCGCAAGAGCCAGCCCAGTTTTTTGTTGTTAACACGTGTCCTGCCGCAGGCGTCTAGCTCAGTGGAGAGTCGTGTCCCCACGGAATGCACTCATGCCACTCATGCGAGGTACACTCGAGTTCGCCACCGCAGTCCTGGAGCATCCCCGGGTGACGGAAACGCCCAAGATTGTGCATGACTCCGATGCCGCGCTGGTTGCGGCCTCACAGCGGGGCGATGCCGACAGCTTCGGTCAGCTCTATCAGCGCTACGCCCGGTTGGTGCACGGCATTCTGCTCGCCCGCGTTCGCCCCACGGAAGTCGAGGATCTCGTGCAAGATGTTTTTTTGCGCGCCCTGCCCCGCCTCCGTGATTTGCGGGACGTTTCGCGCTTCGGCGCCTGGCTCGCCGCCATCGCCCGCAATATCGCTACCGACCACTACCGTCATTCGCACACGCAACCGGAGACGTCTGGCGACGCAAGCGATCCTGACGAACAGCCAGCCAAGTCCGGCTTCTCCGCAGGCAACGAGGCTGCGGAAATTCTCGAGTGCATCCGTGCCTTGCCGGAGGCTTATCGTGAAACGCTGGTCCTGCGCTTGGTGGAAGGCATGACCGGCCCGGAGATCTCGGAACGAACCGGGCTTTCGCCCGGCTCCGTGCGCGTCAACCTTCATCGCGGGATGCGTCAACTGAGGGAGAAGCTCGCGCAATGTGAATCGCGAAACGCCGCGCGGAGCGAGAATTGGAAAGTCAGGTAGATATGAACGATCGAGACAAAAAGCAGGGTGGGGAAAACGAATATCTCTGGAACCGCAGCGGCGCGCCCGATGAGGAAATTCAGCGTCTGGAGCAGGTTCTCGAGGAGTTCCGTGCCACAAATCTTGTGCCCCCGGCCTTTCCGCGCATCGATTTCGCGCCGCAGCATTCTCCCTGGTGGAAGTTGAGCGCCTCGAACGTTTGGGCGCCGAGATTCGCATCCGCAACTCTGGCCTTGGCCGCCATCACGATTGCGCTGGTCCTCTCGCTTCGCGATTCCAGTCCATCCAGAGCCAGCATTGGCTGGAGCGTCGAACTCTCCGAAGCCCGGCTGGACAATTCATCCGCCACCAGCCCGGCAAAAAGAAAGACGCAACTGCAAATCGGCGCCGCCTTCGAAACCGACAGCGCCTCCAAAGCCAGCATCGCCGTCGCCGACATCGGCCGACTCGAAGTTGAGCCCTCGACCCGCTTGCGTCTGCTGCAATCCAGCGAAGGCCGCAAGCGCATCGCGCTGGAGCACGGCACGATTCAGGCCACTATTTGGGCTCCGCCGGGCGAATTCGTGATGGACACGCCGTCCGCCACCGCTGTGGACCTCGGCTGCATGTACACGCTGCACGTCGACGAAGCGGGCAGCGGCCTGCTGCGTACCACGCTCGGCTGGGTCGGCTTCCGAAGCAGCGGCCACGAATCCTTTATTCCCGCGGGTGCGGCGGTTGCCACTTATCCGCAGACCGGACCCGGCCTGCCCTATTTTGAAGATGCCACGGACGCCTTCCGCTCCGCCATCGTTCAGTTCGACTCGGCTGGCGGACCTTCCGCACAGCGCGCGACGGCCCTGCAAGCGCTCGAGCGCGGGGCGCGCCCGCGGGATGCCCTGACGCTCTGGCATCTGCTGTCGCGCGTTAGCGATAGCGATCGGGCAGCCGTTTACGATCGTCTCGCTGCCCTCGTTCCTCCGCCTCTCGGCGTCACGCGTGCAGGTATTCTCCATCTTGCACCGGGCATGCTTGATTCCTGGTGGAATGCGCTGGATCTTGGCGACATCCGACTCTGGCGTCATTTCGAGCAGTCCTGGACTGGCTCGCACACCGACTCGGGTACCGAGCGCAAAAGCGCGCCGAAGTAGGCAGCCGCTGTTAACACTCCCTCGGTTTGGTCGTCTTGCTATGTGAACTCACGAATCATACCGAAGGAGCTTCCATGAAAATCTATCGTTCCAAATTATTGCGATTCTCCGCCATCCTCGCGACCCTGCTTTCCATCGTCACAGCGGTCCTGGCCGGCCCGCCGCTTATCTGCCATACCTTCGATATCGGCTCGGCGAAGTCACTGCCGTGGATTAGCCACAACTGGAATCTCTCCGGCGCCGAGACCTACGACACTTCCAAGCTCGCCTCCGATACTCTGGCCATTCTCGCCGCGGACAAAACCGTGATCGTGCACATGGAAACTCTTCGCCGCGCCACGCTCTACGCCCGGAAAGACCCCGCCGCCGCCAAGGAATTGCTCACCAAGATCACCATGGGCACAAAAATCGCCGCTCCGCAATCTGACGAAGCGCGTGCGCTCACCTTTTTCGATACCGGGTACCTCGTCGAAGCCTACAAGCAATGGCTCGGTGACGCTCACAATCCCGCTACTGGCCTCGACGGCTACGCGCTAATCAAAGAAGCCATCCACCTGCGCGGCAACGATCCACAAATGGAGCTGGCCGCTGCCTTGGTAACGCTCTCCGGCCCAGCCGCCGAACACCAAGCTCATGCACAAAAGGCCATCGCCGGCGCGAAAAATGATCCGCTCCTCGCTCGCAATCTAGCCAGCCACTTCATCGGTCAACAAGGCCAGACTATCGCCGAGATGCTGACGAAGACTACCGTTGCGGAAAAGTAGTCATGAATTCCATCCGGCGCGAGCATCTCACAACCTTCAGCGGTCGATACGCTCTGCCCTTTACTGCTCTGGCCATCGCGTTTCTCGGAGCATTCTTCGGCATTGCTTCTGCGCGGCTGTCTTCAGCGAAGCAACTCGCCGATTCCCAACTAGTCGTTCACGAATGGGGCACATTCACCTCGATCGCGGGTGCCGATGGTGCCGCCGTTGAATGGCTTCCGGTCTCGCCGAAATCCGACCTGCCATGGTTCGTCGAGCATCTTCGCAATGCTGACGTGAAGGGCGGCCTGCGCGGTACCGTGCGCATGGAAACACCGGTCATTTATTTCTACTCGCCTCGTCAGACCACTGTCTCGGTCCGCGTGAGCTTCGCCAAAGGACTCATCACCGAGTGGTTTCCGCACGCCGCCGCCGTGCGCCCGGCGGAAGCTCGGCCCGTATCTTTGGACCCGAGCGTTAGTGGCACCATCGCCTGGAAAGACGTCACCATCACGCCGGCATCCAACGAGGCCTTTCTCCGCGAGAACGCCCCGAGCCACTATTACGCCGCGCGCGAAACTTCCGCCAACAACGTCTGCATCGCAACGCCTTCCGGCGACCAACTCGAGAAATTCCTTTTCTACCGCGGCGTCTCCGCATTCACCCCGCCGCTCTCCGCAAAAGTTCTGGCCAATGGCCAACTGCAATTGCACAACAACGCCCAAGCCATCCCCACGCTTATCCTCTTTGAGCGCCGCGGAGACAAACTCGGCTACACGATCTCTACCCTCGAATCCTCCGGCGCCCTGGACCCGCCCTCCACCAGCGGCACCTTCGATTCCCTTCGCAGCGACTTCGAAAGCGCTCTCGTTGCCCAAGGTCTCTACCGCGACGAAGCGCATGCCATGCTCGAAACCTGGCGCGACTCTTGGTTCGAGGAAGGCAGCCGTCTCTTCTACATCGTGCCCCGCCCCTTCGTTGATTCCGTCCTGCCGCTTTCGATCCATCCCGTTCCCAGCCAACTCACCCGCGTATTCGTCGGCCGCATCGAACTGGTCACTCCGGCCACCGAAAACGACGTCGAAACCGCCCTGCTCTCAGCCGACAACGAAACCTTGCAAAAATACGACCGCTTCCTGACTCCAATCGTTCAAATCATGGCCGTAAAGCACGCCGGATCACCGCAAGCTGAGCGTCTCCAGCAAGCTTTCGCTGCCTACTACACGTGGCTTCACTCCCCCGCGAACTCGCGTCGCTGACTTGACCCGTTCCCCCTCCGCCTCTACAATTGTTCTTTCACGGTGATGCATTCTTTCAATTTGATGAATTGCATTCTCGGCCCGGCGGCCACCCGCTGGGCTGCGCTGTTTTTAGGGCGGAAAACTTCCCGCCCATCTCTTTAGCGAGGCGGAATGATCGAAGGCGCAATCCACGAAGGTCTTACTTTTGACGATGTTCTTCTGCTCCCCGGCAAATCCGCGGTCCTGCCCTCGGAAGTCGACACCCGGACCCATTTCACGCGGAAGCTCGTCATCAACGTCCCGTTGGCTTCCGCTGCCATGGACACGGTGACGGAGTCCCGTCTGGCCATCGCCATCGCCCGCCAAGGCGGCATCGGCATCGTTCACCGCAATATGACCATCGACCGCCAGGGCGAAGAAGTTGACCGCGTAAAACGTTCGGAAAGCGGCATGATCGTTGACCCGGTCACCATCTCGCCGGACATTACCCTCCGCCAGGCCCTGGAAATCATGACCAAGTACCGGATCTCCGGCTTGCCCGTCACTCGCGGCACTCGCCTGGCCGGCATCCTCACCAATCGCGACCTGCGTTTCGAGAAAAATCACACGCAACTGGTCAGTCAAGTCATGACCAAAGATAATCTGGTCACCGTTCCCGTCGGCACCACTCTCGACGAAGCTGAGCGCATCCTGCAGCGCCACCGCATCGAAAAGCTTCTCGTCGTCGATCAGGACTTCAATCTGAAAGGCCTGATCACCGTAAAAGACATTCAGAAAAAGCTCGAATATCCTAACTCCGCAAAAGACGAACAGGGCCGCCTCCGCGTAGGCGCAGCCGTCGGCGCCACCGGCGATTTCCTCGAACGCGCCGTGGAAATGTCCAAATCCAAAACCGACGTTCTGGCCATCGACACTGCCCACGGACACACCGAAAAAGTGATCGACGCGATCAAAGCCATCCGCCACCGCCTCCCGGAAATGCAAGTGATCGCCGGAAACGTAGCCACCTACGAAGGCGCCAAGGAATTAATCTCTCTCGGCATCGACGGCCTGAAGGTCGGCATCGGCCCGGGCTCCATCTGCACCACCCGCGTGGTCACCGGCGCGGGCGTCCCGCAACTCACCGCCGTAATGGAAGCCGCCCGCGCCGCAAAAAACACCGACGTTCCCATCATTGCCGACGGCGGCATCAAATATTCCGGCGACATCACCAAAGCCATCGCTGCAGGAGCCTCCTGCGTAATGATTGGCAGCCTCTTTGCCGGCACCGAAGAATCTCCTGGCGAAACCATTCTTTTCCAGGGCCGGACCTTCAAGTCCTACCGCGGTATGGGCTCCATCGGCGCCATGAACGCCGGATCTGATCGTTACTCGGTCGTCCAGGATCAGAGCGAAAGCGGTAAATCCGTTCCCGAGGGAGTAGAAGGGCGAGTCCCGTACAAGGGCCCGCTCAGCGCGCTCAGCGACCAACTCGTCGGCGGCCTGAAAAGCGGCATGGGTTATGTCGGCGCGGGCACGCTGAAAGATTTAGCCGAAAAGGGCCGCTTCGTCCGGGTCACAGCCGCCGGACTCCGCGAAAGCCACGTCCATGACGTGGTCATCACCCGCGAGGCTCCCAACTATCGGATGGAATAGAAAAAGCATAGGTCCAGAAGCTGGAGCGTCTTGTGTCCGAGCCACAACCTCGGCACAACCGAGGAAAATTGAGTCCCGAGCAAACCGCCCAACTGAACGAACTCGCTGAAAGTTCGCTGCGATCTTTTCTCCGCGCCTGGTGGCCCGCCATACTGTGGGCTGCCGTCATCTTCTCTATGTCCATGGACACTTTCTCCTCCGAGCACACCGCCATGGTCTTTTCTCCAGTCCTGCACTGGCTGGTTCCTCATCTCACCGACGACCAGTTCGACACCATCCACCACTATCTGCGCAAGAGCGCCCACTTCGGCGAATACTTCATTTTCTGCTTGTTCCTGTATCGCGGGATCCACGGCTCCCGTACCGGCTGGCGCTGGATCTGGGGTCTCTCAGCCTGGTTCATCGCCGCCGCGTATTCCGCCCTGGACGAAATCCACCAAGCCTTCGTCGCCAGCCGTACTGCTTCCCCATACGATTCCCTTCTCGACTCCGCGGGCGCCCTCTTCGCAATCGTCTTCCTGTGGCTGTGGTTCCGCCTCCGCCGCCATCGCACCCCACTCGCCGCAAATATTCATCCCAGCTCGTGACCATTCCTTTTCTGCATCGTCTTTACATCGGCTCCAACTAAGCGGCCCAGTTCGGCAAGCATGGCCAACGTTCGCCGCATTTCAGGGAACCCGCAGCCACTTACGTTCGTAGAGGTTCTAGAGGTGTGCCATGCTCATTCTGCCCGCGAGTTTTCGCTACGCCTTGCGCCAATTCCGGCTGTCGCCCGTTTTCACCGCCGCGGCGGTGCTCACGCTGGCCTTGGGCATCGGCGGCACCACCGCCATCTTCACCCTGATTCACGCGGTCATGCTCCGCTCCCTGCCGGTTTCCGATCCCAGTCGCCTCTACCGCGTCGGCGATGGCGATGACTGCTGCGTGAATGGCGGTCCCCAGGATCAATGGGGCATGTTCTCGTTCCCGTTGTATGAACGCCTCAAAGCAGCGACTCCGGAATTCGAGGAAATCACCGCCTTTCAGGCGGGTCGCGGCCGCCTCAGCGTGCGCCGACAAGGTGCGGAGTCTGCTGCCAGACCTCTACGCTCCGAATATGTCAGTGGTAGTTATTTCTCCACACTAGGAGTTCCTGCTTTCGGCGGCCGCGTGCTTACTCCTGCGGACGACCAGCCAGGCTCGCCGCCGGTTGCGGTGATCAGCCACCGCATCTGGCAAACCATCTATGCCTCCGATCCTTCGGTGGTGGGCGCCACCCTGGTAGTCGAGGGCCATCCTCTCACCGTCGCCGGAGTCGCTCCTCCAGGCTTCTTCGGCGAAATGCTGCAGAGCGATCCTCCCGATATCTGGATCCCGCTGCAACAGGAGCCCCTGATCAACGGCGAAGGCACTCTCCTGCGTCAGCCGGTCTCTGCCTGGCTTCGCATGATCGGCCGTCTGCGCCCCGGTGCCAAGACTGACGGTATGGCTCCGCGCGTCACCGCCGTACTCCGCCAGTGGCTGCAAAATGATTCCGGCTACCCGGCCAACTGGATGCCCGACGTCATCCGCACGCTTCCCAAGCAGACCCTCGACGTCATACCAGCGGGCGCAGGCGTCGGCATGATGAAAGAGGAATACGGGCGCAGCCTGCAAATTCTGATGTCCGTCTGCGGCTTGGTCCTGCTGATTGCTTGCGCCAATGTCGCGAACTTGCTGCTCGCTCGCGGCGTAGCACGTCGCGGCCAAACCGCTGTCCGCCTGGCCATCGGCGCCACACCCAGGCAAATCGTTTCGCAAGCGCTCACCGAAAGCGTCCTGCTCGCCATCGGCGGCGGCATTGTCGGTCTGTTCGTGGCCATGGCCGCAGCCCGGCTCCTGCTTACCCTGGCGTTCCACAGCTCGCATTTCCTTCCCATCAGCGTCGCGCCATCGCTCCTCGTCTTGACGTTCGCCTTCGGCCTGGCACTGCTCACCGGAATCATTTTCGGCGCGGCCCCCGCGTGGCTAGCCACTCGTACTGATCCCGCCGAAGCTTTGCGCGGATCAGGCCGCGGCACCAGGGACCGTTCTTCCTTCACCCGTAAAGCCCTCCTGGTCGTGCAGGCCACTTTATCTGTCGTCCTCGTTGCCGGCGCCACCATGCTCGCGCGCAGCCTCAACAAGCTCGAGCATCAGGATTTCGGTTTCCAGGTGCAAGGCCGCGTAGTCGTGAGCATGAACCGGCCGCCATCGACCTACTCGGTGCCCCAACTGACCGCTCTCTATCGCCGCATCGAAGAACAGCTCAATCGTTTGCCCGGCGTCCAGGGTTCCGGCCTGGCTCTCTATAATCCTCTCACCGATAACTGGGGCGAACTCATCATGGTTGCCGGCCATCCCGCCGGCAAAATCGACGGGGAATCCGGCTCATCGTGGGATCGCGTCAGCGCCGACTACCTTCAGAATTTTGGCATCCCTATTTTGCGCGGGCGCATGTTCACCGAGGCCGACAACGAGACCACTGCTCCCGTAGCCCTCGTCAACGAGGCCTTCGTCAAACGCTTCTTCAAGACCGAAGAAAACCCGCTCGACCAGCATTTCGGCATCGACCTCCCCGAGAATGCCGGCACTTACCGCATCGTCGGTGTCGTCCGCGACGCCAAGTTTGCCGGCGGGGGGCTGGACCGGCCGGCCCGCCCCATGTTCTACGTGCCCCTGACGCAAACAGTGGACTACCACAACGATCTGATGAAAAAACTCGAGCTGCGCTCGCACTCCATCTACGGAATGATGCTGGTAACGAATATCTCCCCGGGTGCCCTGGAAGCTCAACTGACCAGAATCCTCGCCGACCTGGATCCCAATCTCACCATCAACAGCATCCGCACCATGCAGCAGCAGGTCGATCTCTCTTTCGACCAGGAGCGCGCCGTCGCCGGCCTCGCCGGATTATTCGGAATTGTGGCCCTCGTCCTCGCTGCCGTTGGCCTTTACGGCGTCACCGCTTACACCGTCGCCCAACGCACCAACGAAATCGGCATCCGTATGGCCCTCGGCGCTGACCGCCCCCAAGTTCTGCAATTGGTCCTGCGCGGCGCTTTCAAACGCGTGTTGATCGGCCTGCTCCTCGGCTTGCCCCTCGCGGTCGGCGCCGGACGCTTGATCGCCGCCCAACTCTTCGGCGTCTCTTCCTGGGACCCGCTCGCCTTGACCGTAGCCGCCGGCGCGCTAGCCGTCTGCTCCTTCTTCGCCGCCATCCTCCCGGCCGCGCGCGCAGCATCCATTTCCCCCATGCACGCCCTGCGCATCGATTAGCGTGCTGCGGTTCCAATTGCGACGGATCAAGAGTAGCCGGCGGCCGTTGCGCGGATCGAACGCCGCAGGTATTTCTAATTGCAGCGCGCCTAGCGAAGTTCCACTTCGTGAAAGCCCAACCCCTTTAGCAGTCCCGAGATAGTGCTCTGGGCATTTTCCGCAGCAGTCTTCAGAATGCCATCTTGCACTGCCGCTTGCCGCAGCTGGCGCTCGCCCTCTTCGCGCACTTGGCTTTCCAGGTTGGGATCTGGCGAAGAGAATAGTCCGGTGTCCCGCGAATACACTTTCGTCCTCGCATTGTCGATGCGTGTGCTGAAGACTTCCGCTGCTGGCAAGTGGATCGACGCTTTCTGTCCCCGTATGAGCACATCTCCGGGCTGCAGGCTCGCCAGATTTATCCCCGCCACCACCTCTCCGTGCACCACCAGTAGCAAGCGGTCGCCCGCCAGAAACTTCGGCAGGTACGCATTGGCGTGCTCGCCGGAGATAATCTTGTCCATCGTGTAGCTCACGGTCTCCAGCCGTTGCAGTTGCTGAATCTGCCGAACCACCGTAGGCTGATCCACGTTGATCAGCGTGCGCCCTCCGCGCAAACTGCTCAGCAAGTGTAAGAATCCGATCCCCGTCGACAGCCACACCAGCGAGCCAATCAAAGCAACACTGAGGACCGCTCCCAACAAAATCCCCAAAATCCACGAGCGCAGACTCCGGAAGTTTCCTCCCCCGCGCGTCGTCGATTCGTCACCGGAAGCTGTGTCGCCACTCGTCATGTATCCAATTCCAGTAGCACAGGCACTCCTGCCTGTGCAGCTTCAACCCTGCCCAGCCCTCAGCAAGCACTTCCGCCCATGCAGACTCGCTAGCCCCAATAACCCCGCACCATCCAAATCAAAATGCCCACCGGAATCCCCACTGCCGCGATGACGGCAAGCACGCTGATCGCCAAAAACGTCCAGTCCCGTCTGACGTTGGACCCCGGCTGCTCCCTCTCCCGAATCAGCAGCTTGTAGTTACGTCGATTGGCCTTCCAAAACACATGGAAAACGTCGCCTGCTACCGGGATTGCGCCCAGCGCTGTCTCCAGTGCCACATTGACCGTCATGCGTACCAAAGTGATTCGCGGCACCCCACGCCGCCAAGCTGCGAACACAATAAAAAACGATGCGATGCCCGCCATCGCATCGCCAATCCCAGGTATCCACCCGATCACCGCGTCCAGCCCAAACCGAATCGCCGTCCCGGGAATCCGGAACATATCGTCCAGAAGTGAGGCAACGTAATCAAGATGTTCGTTCGAAGCCAGTTGCCGCTGCATACCTCGATACTATACAGGCCCACACCAACCAAACAGCCTAGGTTCCTTCTGTTTCCCCAATGCTGCCGTCCGACCGCTTTCGTTAAAGCCCTCTCAGATATGCCGTCCAAAGCACCATCGGTGTCCGTCCGGATCCACCACTTCAATCTCCCGGATCTCGTAAAATGTCTCCGGCGGTCCCTTATCGATCTTCACTCCCACGGCAGTCAACGCCGCCATCTCGTTCGCGATATCCGCCACGCGAACCGCCACATCCCAGGTTCCCTTCAGACCGTTCGGGCGCACGCTATCCGGCGTCTCCGCCAAGCGCGGCATCAAGTCGAACCTATCGCGGTTCAGCATCGCAAAACAAGGCGACTCCCCATGCACCGCCGGCTCAACAATCCCAGTTTCGCCTGAGAAAAAAGCGGCGCCGTAGTTAACACCTTCGTTCGCCCGCTCACCCCGTCCCTCGATTTTTCGGGGCGGATCGGCGGCGGGTTTTGTCAGCGGGACTATACGGGCGGCTCTAGCAAGGGCCGCGTCTACCGGTACGGGTGCCGGTTGTGCAATCAACAATCTTCAGAAAAGCGCTAAGCTGAGAATCCAGGCGGAGCCACGAACCCGCCCAGCTCCCGAGCCAGCAGCTTCGCAAACGTGATCGGCGTGGCGTCCTCCCAGAACGGTCCCATAATTTGCAGGCCAATCGGCAACCCACCCTCGCCGCGTCCCACCGGTGCCGTCGTCGCCGGGCACCCCGTCAATGTTCCTGGCGCAATCCACTTCACCATGTCGAAGTAGGGCCGCGCACCTTGCGGCGTGGCGATCGTTCGCTTTCCTTGCGGCTCGCTGTGGTCGTGCGCGAACGCCGTCGTGAACGCCACCGGCGACAGGAACACGTCGACGTCCTCGAAATACTTCTGCCATTGCGCGCGAAAACCCAGCCGCCGGAAGTTTTGCGTTTGCCAATCCGCGAACGGCGCCAGTCCGGGCGCCGGTTGTCCGTCCGCGGACATCTCTTTCAGAAATGCTTCGCGCTCCGCGGGCGGCTGCACGCTGAACATGAACGCAAAGAGATGAAACATGTAGTTCTCATACATCTCGTTAATCTTGAATCCCACAGGCCAGCCCGGCTTCATCTTTGCGCCGGTTTTTTCCACCGTCTGAATCACTCTTTCGAGCGCCGCCTTGGTCTCTGCCGTCACCGGGCAATACGCATCGTCCAGCACGTAGCCCACGCGAAACTCGCGCAAGCTCTCGTGCCGCGCCACGGGCATCTCCCACTTCCAGGCCTTCGCCGTGTAGTCCGCAGGCCCGCCCAGGATGCGCATCGCTGCCAGCAAATCGTCCGCGCTACGTGCCAACGGTCCGCCCACAGCCAGCAGCGTCGAAAATCCGGGGCTCTCTCGCCGCCCTCCCGGCCCATGGCCCTGCAAACTCACCAGGTCCAGCGTCGGCTTATGCCCGTACAGCCCGCAGAAATGCGCTGGTACGCGAATCGAACCGCCGATGTCGCTGCCGATGCTTAGGTATCCGAGCCCGGCTGCCAGCGCCGCAGCGGTTCCGCCGGAAGATCCTCCCGGCGTTCGCTTCACGTCCCAGGGATTGTTCGTGTTCCCGTAGATCTCGTTATAGCTCTGCCAGTCGCCGAGGTTGATCGGCACATTCGTTCCGCCCAGCAACACTGCTCCCGCGCCCAACAACCGGTTGACTGCCTCGGAATTCTCCGGCGCCTTCGAGTCTTTCAGCGACGGAATTCCCCAGGTACACGGATGCCCGGCCACCGCAAAACTTTCTTTCACATGAATGGGAACGCCGTGCATTACGCCCAGCGATTTTCCGTGCGCCTGCGCTTCATCCGCTTGCTTCGCCCGGGCAATGGCCTCGTCCCGCGTCTGGTAAGCGAACGCATTCAGTTGCGGATTGCATCGGTCGATCCGCGCGAACGTTTGTTGCGTAAGCTCCACCGACGAAATCTGCTTCTTGCGAATCGCTTCCGCAGCTCCCAGCGCCGAAGCAAATTCCAGTGGCATCGCAGGACTCGCGCCCTGAACGGAGGCATTCGCATCGGCTGGCAAGTCGCCGCCGACCGCGCCCACAGAGGGATTTTTCGCAAAGCCTGGCAGGCCAGCCGCCAAGCCTAGAGATACCGTGGCAACAAAGTCTCGTCGTTTCATCCGCGCATCCTACGTCGCTCCGCAATGGCAGGCAAGTTCAAACCGTCACCCACGCACGTGAGCACGCGTATTACGTCCAGTGGACCGCTCCGTCACGCTGCACAAAAACAAAAAGCCCGCCGGAAAATTCCCAGCGGGCGGAAAGGTGCAAGTATCCGAAATCAGCTCTTGGCGGTGGCCTCTTCGGCCGGTTCTTCTTTCTTGGTCTTTTCTTTCTTTTCCTTTTTCTTGAACTCGTAGTCCACCAGTTCAAGAATGGCCACCTTAGCGCCGTCGCCGACGCGGTTGCCGGCCAGGATGATGCGCGTGTAGCCGCCTGCGCGATCCGCGAACTTCGGCGCGATCTCCCCGAACAGCTTTTGCGTCACGCCCGGCGTCATGATGTAGGACGCCGCCTGCCGCCGCGACTGCAGCGTATCTCTCTTGCCGAGCGTGATCATCTTCTCCGCCACCGGACGCGCGGCCTTGGCTCGCGTCAGTGTGGTGGTGATTCGCCCGTGCTCCAGCAAATTGGTGACGAGGTTCCGCAGCGTCGCCCGGCGATGCCACGGATTCCGTCCCAGTTTCGATCCCGACTTAAGGTGTCGCATCGTCTCTCTGTTCCTTGTACTCGCGCCGCCCGCGAAGCTCAGCGCGAAAAATTCGCCTCTTTAGGAGGCCGGGGCTTTTAGTTCACCGTGAGGAACGAAGGGCCCCGGCATAAACGTTTTGCTTACGATGAACTACCGGTCCTTACAATCCGACCGAGTCTTCCGACGTCGGCGGCGCCGTCTGGCTCGGCAGCGGCGGCCAGATAATCCGGCCGTGCTCGTCGAACTTCATGCCCAGCGCCAGGCCCATCTTCACCAGTATGTCTTTGATCTCGTTCAGCGATTTGCGCCCGAAGTTCTTGGTCTTGAGCATTTCGTTTTCGCTCTTCTGCACCAGTTCGCGAATGGTCTGGATGTTCGCGTTCTTCAGGCAGTTGTAAGAGCGTACGGAAAGCTCCAGTTCCTCGACCGAGCGGTCCAGATGCTCGAGTCGCGGATCGTGCTGGATATCCGGCGGAGCTTCGATGGTGTCCACCGGCTCTTCAAAGTTGATGAAGATGCTCATGTGGTCCTTGACGAGTTTGGCGGCCAGACCGATGGAATCCTGCGGCGTCAGCGCGCCATTGGTCCACACTTCGATCATCAATTTTTCGTAGTCGGTCATCTGTCCCAAACGCGCGGACTCGACCGAGTAGTTCACCTTGCGCACCGGCGAGTGCACGCTGTCCACCGGAATGTATCCGATCGGCAGGTCCTCGTCGTAGTTGCGGTCGGCAGCCACGTAGCCACGGCCGTTCTTCACACGCATTTCGATCTGCAGCTTGCCGCCTTCGCTGACCGTGGCGATGTACACGCTCTTATCCAGGATGGCGAAATCCGCATCTTCTTCGATCTGCGCGGAAGTCACCGGACCCGGCTGCTCCACGTTGACGTAAATAGTCTTCGGCAGGTCCGTGTTCAGCTTGATGGGCACCTGCTTCAGGTTGAGGATAATGTCCGTAGCATCCTCGACCACGCCCGGAATCGAGGAGAATTCGTGCAGCACTCCTTCGATTTTCACTGCGGTGATCGCGGCGCCCTCGATGGAGCTGAGCAGCGCGCGGCGCAGCGAGTTCCCTACCGTGGTTCCCCAGCCGCGCTCAAACGGCTGTGCGGAAAAGCGGCCGTACTTTTCGGTCAGCGATTCCAGCTCGGACGCGAGACGCTTTGGCTTTTGAAATCCCTTCCACATTCTGTTCCTTCCTTCCGGGCCGCCACTTTGGCAGCCCCTAAAACCGCGGCGCTCGACACGCCGGCTAAAATTGTTCGGGCGGCTTTTGCACCCGCCGCCTTTGTAGGGGCGGCTTTACGCCGCCACCGCTCTTATTTCGAATACAACTCGACGATGAGCTGCTCGTTGAAGGCCGAATTCTGCACATCTTCCCGCTTCGGAAACGCCACGACCTTGGCTTTGAAGTTCTCGCGGTCCATTTCCATCCACGGTACGCCGCCCTGGCTCTGCGCCACGTTGCGCGCTTCGAGAACCATGGCGTTCTGGTGCATGTGCTCCTTGAACGTGATTTCGTCGCCCACTTTCACGAGATAAGAAGGAATATTCACCTTCTTCCCATTGATGCGCACGTGCCCATGCAGGATGAATTGCCGGGCTTGCGCGTGCGAGGACGCGAAACCGGCGCGGCGCAGCGCGTTGTCCAGACGCCGCTCCAGCATGATGATCAGGTTTTCGCCCGTCGGCCCCTTGGCCCGCACGGCCTTCTCGAAGTACCCGCGGAACTGCCGTTCCAGCAACCCGTAGCTGCGCTTGACTTTCTGCTTCTCACGCAACTGCAAGCCGTAACCGGCGATTTTGGCGCGCCGCGACTGCCCGTGCTGCCCCGGCACGAAATTGCGCTTTTCAATCGCGCACTTTTCGGTAAAGCACCGCAATCCTTTTAAGAACAGCTTTTGCGCGTCCCGGCGGCACAGGCGGCAAACCGCTTCACGATGTCTTGCCAACTTCTATTCTCCCTTCCCGAATCTCTTGGAGCTGAATGTCATGGTCGTTTTCATGGGTCGCAGCATCAAACCCGACGGCGCTTGGGCGGCCGGCAACCGTTGTGCGGAATCGGCGTCACGTCGCGGATCACCACGATGTGGATGCCCGCGGCAGCCAGCGCGCGAACCGCGGACTCGCGTCCCGAACCCGGCCCCTGAATGCGCACTTCCACCGACTTCAACCCATACTGGTCACGCGCGGTGCCGGCGGCGGACAGCGAAGCCTGCTGCGCGGCATACGGCGTGCCTTTGCGCGAACCCTTGAAGCCAATCGCGCCCGCTGAAGACCAGCACAGCACCCGGCCATCCGGATCGGCGATGGTGATCTGTGTATTGTTGAACGTCGCGGCGATGTGCACCACGCCATGCGGCACGATGCGCTTCTCGCGCTTCTTCTTGAATTCCTTCTTGCGCTTGGCTGCCGCTGCCGGCTTTCCGCCTGCCGCGGGTTTACCTGTCGGATTAGCGTCCGGCGCCGTGTTTTGCTGCTCTTTTGCCACGTGTAACTCCGTTTCTTTCGAGTACTGAATCCCTAAAGTTTGGGATTCCTAAGACCTGTTAGCCCTTCTTACCAGTGACCTTCTTCTTGGCTGCCACGGCGCCGCGGCGCGGACCCTTACGGGTGCGAGCGTTCGTGTGCGTGCGTTGGCCACGAACCGGCAAATTGCGGCGATGGCGGATTCCGCGGTACGCCTGAATTTCAATCAGGCGGCGGATATTCATCTGAATCTCCTTGCGGAGATCGCCTTCGACACGGCCTTCCTGCTCGATGACCTGGCGGATGTGATTGACTTCGTCTTCCGTCAAATCGCGAATTTTCTTGGTGTGATCGACGCCAGCTTTTTCCGCGATCTTGACCGCGCGGTGCTGCCCGATTCCATAGATCGCCGTGAGGCCGACCCAAAGGCGCTTCTGCGGCGGAAGATCTACACCTGCTATACGTGCCATAGTTTCTCCTTACCCTTATCCCTGGCGCTGCTTGTGCTTCGGGTTGGTGCAAATTACGCGCACCACTCCACGGCGGTGAATCACCTTGCATTTGTCGCAAATCTTTTTCACGCTTGCCCGGACTTTCATTACCCTGCTCCCCGCTTCTGACGGGTCTAAAGACCCGCCACTACAAACCCTTTGTTTCTACTGGCTTAGACCGCACTATGCGGGACAAGCCTTATTAGATGCTACTTGTACCGGTACACGATTCTTCCCCGGGTCAGGTCGTAGGGAGAAAGCTCGACAGCCACTTTGTCCCCGGACAAAATCCGGATGAAATTCTTGCGCATCTTGCCGGAAACATGCGCCAGCACCTGATGCTTGTTCTCCAGCTCGACGCGAAACATGGCATTGGGCAACGGCTCAATGACGGTCGCCATCACTTCGATGGCGTCCTCCTTGGAATTGCCGGAGTCGTCCTTCTTCTTGTCTTTCGGTTCGTCAAACCGCCGCTTCGCCATATGCTCCTGTTTTACTGCTGCCAGACTAAAGCCTGGCCCCACGAAAATTCCCCTGCCCGGTACCGCTACAATCCTGCTGCCACGGTCACGCCTCGGCACCCTTTCAGCTGCACAGGCAAGAGTGCCTGTGCTACCAGGCCGGCCCGGTTACTTCTTTCGGCCGGGTCAGAATCCACGGCCCGTTTGCGGTTACGGCGATGGTGTGTTCGAAGTGCGCGGAAGGACTGCCATCCGCCGTCTCCGCCACCCACTCATCGCGCATCTTCACTTCCGGCCGACCCGCGTTCACCATCGGCTCGACAGCGATGACCATGCCTTCCTGCAACCGTGCGCCGCGCCCTTCTTCGCCATAATTCGGCAAATTAGGCTCGTCGTGCATCTTGGTGCCGATGCCATGCCCGACGAATTCGCGCACCACCGAAAACCCATTCGCTTCTACCAGGCTCTGCACCGCGTGCCCCACATCGCCGAGCCGGTTGCCTGCGCGCATCTTATCGATAGCGCGGTCCAGCGAATCGCGGGTGACATCCAGCAGCTTCTGCACTTCCGGGCGAATCTTTCCGACCGGCACAGTCACCGCCGAATCTGCGTAGTACCCATCCACTTCCATCCCGAAATCGATGGAAACGATTTCGCCTTCGCGCAACTTGCGCTTGGGCGACGGGATGCCGTGAACGATCTCGCTGTTCACCGACGTGCACAGCACGCACGGATAACCGCGATACCCTTTGAACGCCGCTTTGCCAGGCTTGCCGGCGATTTTTTCCTCGGCAAACTTTTCGAGGTCCATCGTCGTCAGACCGGGCCGCACAAAACCACGCAGCGCCGTCAAAACTTCGTGCACGATCAAGCCAGCGCGGTGCATCTTTTCCAGTTCGTCCGCGCTGCGGAGATGTATCGCCATCTTCCGTTCCCCCAACCGTCATCCGGCCAGGTTACTTCGTGCCGCGCACCACATCAAAAACCTGCTGCTTGACCTCGTCGACGCTCTTGGCGGCATCGACTTCGTGAAGCAGGCCCAGCCGCTTGTAATACGCCACCAGCGGCGAAGTCTGCTTCTCATAGGCCTGCAACCGCTGGCCGATGACCTCTTCGCTGTCGTCGGGGCGCTGCAGCAACTCGCCGCCGTCGGCATCGCAGCGGCCTGCAACCTTCGGGGGGCGGTCGAAAATATTGTAAATCTCCCCGCCGGTTTTGCAGACCCGGCGACCAGTCAACCGCTTCATCAGCAGGCCGAGACCGATCACCAGATGAATCACCAAGGGCCGCCGGAAACCGTGCTCCCGAAGCAACTGGCCCAGATACTGAGCCTGCGCCACGGTGCGCGGAAACCCGTCAAACACAAACCCATGCGAACAGTCGGCCTCTTCGATACGCTTGGCCACCATCTTCAGGACCAGCGAATCCGGCACCAGTTCGCCGCGCGCCATCACCGGCTTGGCCTGTTCCCCGAGCGCCGTGCCTTTCGCGATGTTATCGCGAAGCATATCGCCCGTGGACAAGTGCGGAACACTGTACTTCCGCGCCAGCTCCTTAGCCTGCGTGCCTTTCCCCGCGCCCGGAGGCCCGAGGAGAATCACGGCGCGCTGCAATTTCTCGAGCGGGCGCGCGCCCGTTGCTCCGCCCGTTTCCATGCGCTAGCGCCGACCGCGCAGCCGGCCCTTCCGGGCGAATCCTTCGTAATTGCGCATGACCAACTGCGCTTCCAGCTGCTGAACGGTGTCCATGGCCACACCAACGACGATCAGCAGCGACGTGCCGCCGAAATAAAACTGCACGCCAAGACCTTTGAGAAACCACACCGGGAAATGCCGGTCAAACCACGACCCAATTCCCAGGAAATTGATGTGATCGAGATGGATGCCGGCAATCATCCATTCCGGAAGCAGGCACACGATAGCCAGGTACACTGCGCCGATGAACGTGAGCCGCTTCAGGATACGGCTGACATGCTCGGAAGTGTTGCGGCCCGGCCGGATGCCTGGGATGAAACCGCCGTTCTTGCGCATATTGTCGGCGAGTTCCGTGGGATTGAAGACGATGCCGACGTAGAAAAAGGCGAACAGCAAAATCATCGTGACATAGATGAGGGTATACAGAGGCTCGCCCCATTTGAGCGCTTCAGCGATGCCTTTGACGAAGGGCCAGCGCGTGCCGAAAAGCAGCGCAGCAGTGGCCGGAAACGCCAGCAAGGAACTGGCAAAGATCGGAGGAATCACGCCGCTGGAATTGACGCGCAGCGGGAGGTACGACGATTGGCCACCCATGACCCGGCGGCCAACAACGCGCTTGGCGTATTGCACCGGGATGCGGCGCTGACCACCTTCCACGAAGACGATGAACGCGACCACAGCAATCATGAGCGCGATGAGGAAGATCAAAGCCAGCGGAGTAAACGGTCCCCAAGCCTGAGTTTTAGCCTTTTCGTAGAGATCGAAAATCGCATGCGGCAAGCCGACGACGATGCCGACAAAGATGATCAAAGACATGCCGTTGCCAATGCCGCGTTCGCTGATTTGTTCGCCAAGCCACATGATGAAAGCGGAGCCGGTGGTCAGCGTGAGCACGGTCATGAGTGTGAACGCCAGGCCGGGATGATAGACCAGCGACTGCCCGCCGATATTGGCGCTGGGCGCTTGCAGAGTGCCCGCGATAGAGAGCGACTGCACGATGCTGAGCACGATGGTCAGATAGCGGGTGTACTGGGTGATCTTGCGGCGGCCGAGTTCGCCTTCTTTTTGCAGACGCTCGAGATACGGGAACACCACGGTCATCAGTTGCAAGATGATCGACGAGGTGATGTACGGCATGATGCCCAGCGCAAAAATCGTAAGCCGGCGGAAATTGCCGCCGCTGAAGAGATCGAAGATACCTAGCACCGAGCCGGCAGACTGCTTGAAGATTTCCTCAAGCACGTTGGTGTTGATGCCGGGCGTGGGAATGTGCGCGCCAATGCGGTACACCGCCAGGAGCGCCAGCGTAAACAGCACGCGGTTCCGCAAGTCTTCGATGCGGAACATGTTTTTGACAGCTTCGATGAATCTCTTCATACGATGATCCCGCTGTTTTCCCTTACTGCGCTACGACCTCGAACGAACCACCTGCTTTGGCAATCTTTTCCTTGGCTGACGCGCTGAATGCGTGCGCGTGAATGATCAATTTGGTTGTGAGTTCGCCATCGCCCAGGACTTTGATGGGGTCCGTGGCACGGCGGATAAAGCCGTGGGCGCGCAGCAATTCCGGAGTGACCGTTTCGCCGGCCGGAAAGACGTTGAGCTCTTCCAGGTTGACCACGGAATAGCTGACGCCGAACGGATTGTGAAAGCCGCGCTTGGGCATGCGGCGATGCAAAGGCATCTGGCCGCCTTCAAACCCGCGACGCCGGGAATAGCCGCGGCGGGATTTCTGGCCTTTGTTGCCGGCGCCAGCTGTCTTGCCGAGCTTCGAACCCATACCGCGGCCAACGCGGACTTTTCTCTGGCGCGAGCCCACCGGCGGCTGCAAATTGGACAGCGTGTACGAGCGCCGAGCGCCCTTCTTGGCCGGGGATGCCGGCTTGTGCTGGCCGCGTTTGCGGGAGCCGCGAGGGCCGCTTTGATTTTTCTTAGGCATCGATCTACTCCACCACTTCCACGAGGTGCCGGACTTTATGCAGCATGCCCCGGACCGCTGGCGTATCTTCGCGTTCCACCACTTGATGCAACCTGCGCAAACCGAGACCGCGAATCGTGTCGCGCATATCGTCGGTACAAGAAATAAAGCTGACCACCCATTTTACTTTCAGGGTGCCGGATGATTTGCCGGCGGTCTTCTTTAGCGCGCTCATGCGTTGCTCTCACCCGCAGCGACTTTTTCTTTCTGTCTGCCGCTGATTTCGTCGACAGTCTTGGAGCGGGTTTCCGCAACCTGCGCCGCATCCTTCAAGCCGAGCAAAGCCGAGAACGTGGCTTTTACCACGTTGTGCGGATTCGAGGTGCCCAGCGACTTGGTGAGCACATTGTGAATTCCCGCCACTTGCATCACTTTGCGCACCGGACCGCCGGCAATCACGCCAGTGCCTTCGGACGCAGGCTTCAGCAGCACTTCCGCTGAGCCATAGCGGCCGAGAACCTGGTGCGGAATCGTGGTGCCCTTAAGATTCAGTTTGATCAAGTTCTTTTTGGCTTGCTCGATGGCCTTTTTGATCGCCATAGGCACTTCGCGCGCTTTGCCCATGCCGAATCCGGCATGGCCATGATGATCGCCGACTACGACTAGCGCGGAAAAACTGAGATTCTTGCCGCCTTTAACCACTTTGGTGACGCGGTTGATGGCGATGACATCATCCTTAAGATCGGACGGATTCACCTCCAGAAGCCGGCGTACCGCTAAACTCTCGCGTAACAGTTGCTTGGACATAGGCTTAGAACTGTAACCCCGCTTCCCGCGCCGCATCCGCGAGCGCCTTGACGCGGCCGTGATACTTGTATCCGCCGCGATCGAACACTACTTTGTTGAGACCCGCTGCCTTGGCGCGCTCGGCTACGAGCTTGCCGATGACTTTTGCTGCGGCGATGTTGCCGCCGCCCTTGATGCTTTTCTTGGACTCGGCGTCCACGGAACTGGCAGCCACCAGCGTCTTACCGGAATTATCGTCAATCACCTGGGCATAAATGTGATCGAGCGAACGATACACGGCGAGCCGCGGGCGCTCCGGAGTTCCGGCAACGCGCCTGCGCAACCGCGCATGCACCTTGATGCGATGCTGATCGCGAGAGAGTTTTCGAGCTTTTACGCCTGCCACTGTTGTTCTCCTAAAACCAGAATCCTGTTGCGAACCAGCACCGCCTGAAAACTACGCGGTGGTCTTGGCTCCTGCCTTGCCGGCCTTCTTCTTCAAACGCTGACCGGCGATACGGATGCCTTTTTGCTTGTACGGATCGGGTGGACGCAGCGAACGAATGTCCGCGCAAACCTGGCCGACCTGGCCCTTGTCTGCGCCGCTGACCACCAGGTGCGTCTGCTTTTCGACCGAAATCTGGATGCCCTCGGGAATCGCAAACTCGATAGGATGCGATTTGCCAAGCGCGAAAGCGACTGCTTTGCCTTTGAGCTCAGCACGGTAGCCGACACCGACAATGTCCAGCTCCTTCTTGAACCCTTGCGTGACGCCGTGCACGGCATTGGCGACCAGCGCGCGCGCCAATCCATGCAGTGCGCGATGCTCTTCGGTGGCACGCTTGACGTTCAGAATGCCGTCCTTCTGCTCGAAGGAAATGCCCTGCGGCACCGGGACGGACAGCTTGCCCTTGGGCCCTTGGACATCGATTTTCGTGGCGGCCAGAGCGATTTTCACGCCCTGCGGCACGGGAATTGGTTTGTTTCCGATACGTGACATCTTCTATTCCTTCGTCTGCAATCTTGCTGAAATGGGGAGCAGCAGTGCTGCGCCCCTACAAAATTCCGCTACCAAACCTCACAAAGAACTTCGCCGCCGATCTTGGCTTTGCGCGCGGAACGTCCGCTCATCAAGCCGCGCGGCGTGGTCATGATACTGATCCCCAAACCGCCGACTACGGCGGTGATTTCGCTCGAGCCCACGTAACGCCGCGAGCCCGGCCGCGATATGCGCTTGAGGCCGGTGATGACGCTGCGCCGGTCCGGCGTATACTTCAGAAAAACCCGCAGCACTTTGCGGGTCTTGTTTTCGTCGACCATCTTGAACGTCGAGATGTAGCCCTCTTCTTTCAGAATGCGCGCAATTTCGGCTTTCAACTTGGAAGCCGGCACGTCCACACGCTGGTGCTTGGCCGCTGTGGCGTTGCGGATGCGCGTCAGAAAATCGCCAATCGGATCGGTCTGCATAGTTCTCCTACCAACTCGCTTTCACGACGCCGGGAATTTCTCCCTTGAGCGCCATGCCGCGGAAGCAGATGCGGCACATCTGAAACTTGCGAATATACGCGCGGGCGCGGCCGCAAACGCGGCAGCGGTTGCGGTGCTGCACCTTGAACTTGGGCTTCTTAAGAGTCTTGGCGATTTTGGCGGTGCGGGCCATTTATTGTGCTCCTCCGGGAACGCGAAGCGGAATGCCGAGACTCTTGAGCAGTTCCCGGCCTTCTTCGTCGTTTTTCGCGGTAGTAGTCAGCGTTACGTTCATGCCTTTAATCTTGTCCACGCGGGTGTAATCGATTTCCGGAAACACCAGCTGGTCCTTCAAACCCAGCGTGTAGTTGCCGCGGCCATCAAAGGCGTTCGAAGGCAAACCCCGGAAGTCGCGGACGCGCGGCAGCACCACATTGCAAAGGCGATCGAGAAATTCGTACATGCGATCCCCGCGCAGCGTAACCGCACAGCCGATGGGCATGCCTTTGCGAATCTTGAAATTGGCGATGGATTTCTTCGCGCGCGTAATCACCGGCTTCTGCCCGGTAATCTGGCCAAGCTCGACTGCCGCGGTATCCAGCAACTTGGCGTTCTGGCTGGCTTCGCCCAAGCCGATGTTCACCGTGATTTTGGAGAGTTTCGGCACGGCCATCATGTTCTTCCAGCCGAAACGCTTCATCAGCGCGGGTACGGTTTCGGTTCGGTATTTGTCCTGCAATCTGCTCTTCATTCGATTCCCTTATTTATCCAAAGTAGTGCCGCAGCGTTTGCAACTGCGAACTTTCGTTCCGTCCGGCAAAATCGTGTGGCCGATGCGGGTATGCTTGCCGCAGCTGTTGCATACCAGCATGACGTTCGAAACGTTGATCGAGCCTTCCTTTTCCACAATGCCGCCCTTGATGTTCTTTTGTGGGTTCGGCCGGGTGTGCCGCTTGATGATTTGCACGTGCTCGACAACAATCGTGTTTTTCTTGGCGTTGATGGACAGCACCCGCCCGCTTTTGCCGGCGTCTTTTCCCGCCACCACTTTGACGTTGTCGCCTTTGCGAATTTGAATGCGCGAACGCTCGGTGCGTCCGTGACGATCAGCTACTGGCATGTTTACCAAACCTCCGGAGCAAGCGAGACGATCTTGGTGAACTTTTTCTCGCGCAACTCGCGTGCCACCGGGCCGAAAACGCGCGTACCCACCGGCTCGTTGGCATCGTTAATCAAAACAGCGGCGTTGTCGTCGAAACGGATGTACGTGCCATCCTTGCGCCGCGCTTCCTTGCGCATGCGCACGATCACGCATTTCACCACTTTTCCTTCTTTCACTTGGCTTTCCGGCGTCGCTTCTTTCACCGACGCGGTGACGATGTCGCCGAGACCGGCCTTCAATCCTGCGTCGCCCCCGACCGGCAAGATGCACATCAACTTGCGCGCGCCGGAATTGTCGGCAACCGTCAGCCAGGTTCGCATCTGAATCATAGTGTGTTCCCCTGTCTCCGTTACTGCGCCGACGTGTTTCGCGTCAGCACTTCTTCCAGCGTCCAGCGCTTCAAGCGGGAAAGCGGCCGTGAAGAAGCGATACGCACGGTATCGCCCGGCTTGGCTTCGCGCTTTTCATCGTGCGCGTAAAACTTCTTAGAAATGCGCACGACGCGTTGGTATTTCTTGTGCTGCACCAGCCGCGTCACTTCCACGACGATGGTCTTTTCCATTTTTGCGCTGGTCACTTTGCCGGTGAGCTTGGTGCTCTCGCCGCGCTTCGCTTCCACCGCGTTTTGTGTTTCAGGTGTCATCTTTTCTGCCCTATGCCTTCTTCAATTGGTGCGCGCGCAGCAGCGTTTTTACGCGCGCCAGATCTTTTTTTGCTTCACGCAGCCGCTTCAGCGCTTCGGCTTGCCCGGTGGTCATCTGAAAACGCAGCCGGAAAATCTGCTCGGTGAGATCCTTGTGCTGGGCTTCCAGTTCGTTGGCACTGGCTTCGCGAATTTTCTCGATGCGCCGCGGCATTAGAGGCTCCCCGAACGGCTGACGAATTTCGTGGGAATGGGCAGCTTGTGCGCCGCGAGCGTCATCGCTTCGCGAGCCGTGGTTTCATCCACGCCGGCCATTTCGAACATGATGCGTCCGGGCTTGACTACCGCGACCCACTTCTCCGGAGCGCCTTTGCCTTTGCCCATGCGGGTCTCCGCGGGCTTCTTGGTGAACGGCTTGTCCGGAAAAATGCGGATCCACAGCTTGCCGCCGCGCTTGATAAAGCGCGTGATGGCCACGCGGGACGCTTCGATCTGGCGGTCGGTGATCCATGCGCATTCCATGGCTTTCAGCCCGTACTCACCGAATGCCAACGCGCCTCCGCGCCACGCTTTGCCGTTGCGCCGGCCGCGCATCTGTTTTCTGTACTTCACTTTCTTGGGCATCAACATCGTTCTGTTCTCGCTTCCTTAGTCCCGGAATTCTTACGCTACCGCGGTCGCGCCTTCGCGCTCTTTTTGCACCTTGGAGACGCGCTTGGGCACGTTCTCACCCTGATAGACCCAGCACTTCACGCCGATCACGCCGTAAGTAGTATTCGCTTCCGCGGTACCGAAATCGATATCCGCGCGCAGCGTTTGCAGCGGCAAACGCCCCTGCAAGTACCACTCTTTGCGCGCGATTTCCGCGCCATTCAAACGTCCGGCAACGCGCACCTTGATTCCCTTGCAACCGAAACGCAGCGCGGAATCCACGGCCTTACGCATCGCGCGGCGAAACGCCACGCGCTTTTCCAGTTGCAGCGCAATCGATTCCGCCACCAGCGTCGCATCGAGCTCCGGCCGGTGAACTTCCTGAATGTCGATATGCACTTCGCGTTTGGTGCGCTTCTGGACCTCTTGCTTCAGCTTATCGATTTCCGCGCCTTTGCGGCCGATGATGATTCCGGGACGCGCCGTGTAAATGCGCACCACCAGCTTGTTGGCAGCGCGCTCGATATCGATGGAGCTGACGCCCGCGGACTTGAGACGCTCTTTCAGCTCGCGGCGCAACTTGACGTCTTCATGCAGCAATTCAGCGTAGTCGCGGTCGGCGTACCAGCGCGACTTCCACGGCTTGTTGTAGCCGAGCCTGAAACCATACGGATGAACTTTCTGTCCCATGTCTTCCTCACGTGCGACCGCAAAGCGGCCGGCCTAACTACTTCTTGCCCTTCTTCGGAGCTTGCTGCTTCCCAGTCAAAGCTTTGCGAACACGGCGCGCGGTTCCCCGCACACCCTTCTGCGATTCAGCTTCGGCAATGTTTGCTGCGTGGCGTTCGGCAGCCGCGACGTGATGCTCGGCAACACCGACCCACAGATGCGCTGTGCGCTTCTGGTAGCGGAATGCCCGGCCCATCGGCGCGGGACGCAGCCGCTTCCAGCGTGGCCCTTCGTTTACGAAACACTGCGAGACGTAAAGTTCATCGACGTCCAGCGGCGCACCGGCATCTTCGGCTTTGCGCTCGGCGTTAGCTACCGCGCTGCGCAGCACTTTTTCAATGTGCTTGGCAGAGCGCTTCAGCGTGAAGCGCAAGGTCTGTAGCGCTTGATTGACCCGCTGCCCGCGAATCAAGTCGATCACCAAACGCGCTTTCTGCGGCGACATGCGAACATGCCGGGCCATTGCGTGCGCTTCGATCGAAGCTGTGTGTGTCTGTACTTCAGCCATGGCTTATGCCTTCGGCGCCGGAGCTGCTGCTGCCGGTGCGCCGCCTCCTGCTCCTGCTGCTGCTGGAGCCGCGCCTGCCGCCCGCTCCAGAGCCGCTTTGACCGCGTGGCCTTTGAACGTGCGCGTCGGCGCGAACTCGCCCAGTTTGTGTCCGATCATCTGCTCGGTCACATACACCGGGATAAATTTCTTGCCGTTATGCACGGCGATGGTGTGCCCGATCATGTCCGGCACGATCGTCGAGCGCCGCGACCAGGTCTTGACCACTTTCTTTTCGTTGCGCGTGTTCAGCCCTTCCACCTTTTCGCGAAGGTGGCCATCGACAAACGGGCCTTTTTTCAGTGAACGTGCCATAGCTCCCCTGTTCCTCTATTCCTCGACGCGGCGCAAACGGCCCCATTGGGCATGCCGCATCTTCTTAAATCCTCGTACCGGGCCCGGAACACGATGCGACTTCGGGCAAAACGGGCAAACAAACCGGGTACCCTGCGCGTTCGGTGTACGGTCCACAATGACGGCCCAGCCCGGCTTGCACAGCTTGTAAAGTTGGGGCTCGGGCGGCGCCACCACCACTTTCTTGACGATCTTGGCAGCCACCCGCACCGATTTGGCCGCTGGTTTAGCCGCGCTGCGTTTGCTGGAGCGCTTCACTCGCCGGGCTGTTCTCCGGCTGGCGCTGCGTCCTGTTCGAGTTGTTCGTGTCGCTCGCATGTTTTTGCTCTCACCGGACCGCTCTTACTTCGCCATCCGGTTTCTAGCGTCTGACGCCGTCGTTCCCCTCAGGAACACCCGTTCAGCTGTCCAACTACTTCCGGCGCTCGACAATGTTCTTGTCGGTGCGCTTGTTGTGCCGCGTCTTCTTTCCCAACGTCGGGAAAGCCCACGGTGTTTGCGGATGATTGCCCTTCACTTTGCCTTCACCGCCGCCGTGCGGATGGTCAACCGGGTTCATAGCCACGCCGCGCACCGTGGGCTTGATACCGCGCCACCGCGTACGGCCGGCCTTTCCGAAGTTTTCGTTCTCATGATCGACGTTGCCAACCTGGCCAACGGTCGCCATGCACGCCACGGAAAATTTGCGAACTTCCCCAGAAGGCAGCTTGATCAGCGCGAGATCGCCTTCCTTGCTGAGCAATTGCGCCGAACCGCCTGCCGAGCGGACCACTTGTCCGCCGCGTCCGGGATACAACTCGATGTTGTGCACCATCGTACCCGGCGGGATGTGCCGGAACTGCATGGCGTTGCCGGGAAGAATGTCCGCGCCTTCGCCAGTGGTTACCGTAGCGCCGACTTCGAGCCCCACTGGATGCAGGATGTAGCGCTTGTCCCCATCCGCGTAATGCAACAGCGCCAGGTTGGCGCTGCGATTCGGGTCATACTCGATCGCCGCGACCGTGGCCGGCACTCCTGCTTTGTCGCGCCGGAAGTCCACTTTGCGGTACTGCTTTTTGTGCCCGCCGCCGCGATGCCAAACCACGATTTCGCCGTGGTTGTTGCGCCCGCCGGAACGCTTTTTCGGCTCGAGCAACGCCTTTTCCGGCGTGTCCTTGGTGATGTGGCTCTTGTCAAGCACGGTCATGAATCGCCGTGACGCTGTATATGGATTAAAGCTCTTCAGTCCCATCGCTGCCTCTTACCTCTTAAGACCTTTCAAGTACTTCCTGCCACTGCTTGGCCCTGCTTCGCTGGTTACAAATTCTCCGCGTACTCGATCATCTTTTCGCCTTCGGCGAGCTTGACGTAGGCTTTCTTCCAATCGCGTCGATACCCTACGCTTTGCCCGCGGCGGCGCATCTTGCCGTAGAAATTGGCCGTACGCACACCGGCAACTTTCACCTTGAAAATCTGCTGCACGGCTTCTTTGATCTGCGTCTTGGTTGCTGCAGCGGAAACTTCGAACACCACGGTATGCTGCAGTTCCTTTACGCCGAGACCCTTTTCGGTGATGATCGGCCGGCGAATGATTTGGTAGTGGGGCGTCGACATCGCTTATCCCTTCCCCTTTTTGGGAGCCGCTTTGGCCGGCTTCTTCGCGGCGGCCGGCTTCTTGGCTGTAGCTTTCGGAGCCGCTTCTTTTTTCACTGGCGGAGCCGGAGCAATCGTTTCCACGTGCGGCACTTCGATGGGCTTCTTTTCCGGATCCAGCGTATGCGCCAGGCGCGCGGCTGCATCTTTCGAGAGCAACACTAAATCGTGGCGCAGCACGTCATACGGCTGCAAAACGTTGGGAGCGGAAAGCTTGACGCCATCGAGGTTGCGGCTGGCCAGTTCCAGGTTGCGGTTTTCGCCGTACGCCACCAGCAACGCGGTTCGTTCCACGCTGAGTTTGCCGAGCGTGTTGCGCAGGGCTTTGGACTTGTGCGTATCCAGCGACCAGCCATCCACGATGGTCAGCTTCTCTTCCGCCAGCTTGGCGGACAACGCGGAACGCAACGCGCCGAGAATCATTTTCTTGGGCAAGGCATAGCCGTAATCGCGCGGCTTGGGCCCGTGCACCGTGCCGCCATGGCGCCACAACGGCGAGCGAATCGAGCCGACACGCGCCCGGCCCGTGCCCTTCTGCCGCCAGAGCTTGCGGCCTGCGCCGCTGACTTCGCTCTTGTCCTTGGTCTTGTGCGTACCTGCACGCAGTTCCCGGCGATGCCAGCGCGACGCTTCGTGCAGCAAGTCTTGATTGATCTTGGCGCCGAATACCGCGTCCGCCAGCTCCACCGAGCCGACTTTCTTGCCATCCAGATTGACTACATCCACGACCGGCATAATTTCTATTCCTATTCCCTTAATCTGAACTCGCTTGCTTCCGCTGCTTACTTCGCTTTCTTGACCTTGCTGATGAAAATGTATTGCCCGCTGGGACCCGGCACCGAGCCGCGCACCAGCAGCAGGTTTTCGTCGGCATCCACTTTGATCACTTTCAAATTCTTGGCGGTCACTCGCTGGTTGCCCATGTGCCCTGGAAAGTGCTGGTTCTTCCAGACCCGCGATGGAAACGAACTGCCGCCGATACCGCCCGGCGCGCGATGGAACATGGAACCGTGTGTGGCATCGCCTCCGGCGTAGTGCCAGCGCTTGACGCCGCCGGCAAAGCCCTTGCCCTTGCTCACGCCGCAAACATCCACCAGTTCGCCGGTTTTGAAGTTCTCCACCAGCACGCGGTCGCCGACTTTGGTTTCGTCTTTCGATTCCCCGAGACGAATTTCCTGCAGCACTTTCATCGGAGCCACATTCGCTTTTTTGAAGTGCCCGGTCATGGCTTTGTTCACGCGCTGCGGCTTGACGAATTCCACTAGGCCAAGTTGCGCGGCTTCGTAACCATCCTTTTCCTTGGTGCGGCGCTGCACCACAACGCACGGACCCGCCTGCAACACGGTGCAGCCAACCAATACACCGTCTTCCGCAAAGATCTGCGTCATGCCCAGCTTGATTCCGATAATCCCGTCGACTGCCATGGCCCTTTTTCTCTCTCTCGCAGCTTGCCTTGCTACTGGTATTGGCTGCGTCCTGCTCAAGATCCCCGATTCACACCGGGACACTACCGACTGGCTTTACTTCGCTGCTGCGTGGCCGAACGCCTTGATCTCCACGTCCACACCCGGCGGCAAATCGAGTTTCATGAGCGCATCCACCGTATCCGGTGTCGGCTCGAGAATATCGATCAAGCGCTTGTGCGTGCGCATCTCGAACTGCTCGCGCGCTTTCTTGTCGACGTGCGGCGAAGTCAGCACCGTCCAGCGATTGATGGTGGTGGGCAGCGGAATCGGACCGGCTACGTCCGCGCCGGTACGCTTGGCTGTCTCCACAATTTCCCGCGTAGACTGATCGAGAATGCGGTGGTCGTACGCTTTCAAACGAATACGGATTTTGTCGCCTTGTCTCATAGTTTTTACTCGATGATCTCGACGACGGCGCCGGCGCCGACAGTGTGGCCGCCTTCGCGAATCGCGAAGCGCAAACCCTTTTCCAGCGCTACCGGCGTAATCAAACTTACTTCGCAGCTCACGTTATCGCCCGGCATGACCATTTCCACTCCGGTCGGCAACTTCACATCGCCAGTCACGTCCGTGGTGCGAAAATAAAATTGCGGACGATACCCCGTGAAAAACGGCGTATGCCGCCCGCCTTCTTCCTTGGTCAATACGTACGCTTCCGCTTTGAACTTGGTGTGCGGCGTAATCGACCCCGGCTTGCACACTACCTGTCCGCGCTCCACATCTTCTTTTTCCGTGCCGCGCAGCAGCAGCCCAACGTTGTCTCCCGCCAAGCCCTCATCCAGCAACTTGCGGAACATCTCGACACCGGTCACAACCTTTTTCTGTGTCGGCCGAAAGCCTACGATTTCGATTTCTTCGCCCACTTTGACCTTGCCGCGCTCCACTCGGCCCGTCACCACTGTGCCGCGTCCGGAAATCGAGAAAATATCCTCAATCGGCATAGCGAACGGTTTATCGATGTCGCGCACCGGCAGCGGCACATTCTCGTCCACTGCAGCCATCAACTGATCGATCGCCGCTTCCCACTTGGCATCGCCATTCAACGCTTGCAGCGCGCTGCCGCGCACTACCGCGATCTTGTCCCCGGGAAACTGATAGGTCTTCAGCAACTCGCGGACTTCCAGTTCCACCAACTCCAGCAATTCCGCGTCTTCCACCATGTCGCACTTGTTCAAAAACACCACGATCGCCGGTACCCCGACTTGCCGCGCCAGCAAAATGTGCTCGCGCGTTTGCGGCATCGGGCCATCCGTCGCCGCCACCACCAGAATCGCGCCGTCCATCTGCGCCGCTCCGGTGATCATGTTCTTGATGTAGTCCGCATGCCCCGGGCAATCCATGTGCGCGTAGTGCCGGTTCGCCGTTTCATACTCCACGTGCGATACCGCAATGGTGATCCCGCGCTCCCGCTCTTCCGGCGCGTTGTCAATCGTATCGAACGCCCGGAACGCCACCTTGGGGTTATGCTTCGACAACACTTTGGTAATCGCCGCCGTCAACGTGGTCTTGCCATGATCGATGTGCCCGATCGTCCCGATGTTCACATGCGGCTTACTGCGCTCGAATTTCTCCTTAGCCATTGCTCCCTCTGCTCCTCAGTCGAATTCTCAAAATTTGGCCGAACCTCTGGACTTACTTACCGCCCCTGAATTTCTTGACGACTTCTTCCGCCAGGCCCGCAGGCAATTCCGCGTAATGCGAAAAATGCATGGTGAAATTTCCGCGGCCTTGCGTGCGGCTGCGCAAATCCGTGGCGTACCCGAACATCTGCGCCAGCGGCACTTCCACGCGAATCACGTTGCTGCCCGCGCGGTTTTCCGTGCCTTGAATCGCGGAACGGCGCGCATTCAAGTCCCCGAAAACAGCGGCCATATATTCTTCCGGAACCACCACTTCCACTTTCATGATCGGTTCCAGCAACACCGGCTTGGCTTTGGCGCAGGCTTCCTTGAAGGCCATCGACCCGGCGATCTTGAACGCCATTTCGTTGCTGTCCACGTCGTGATAGCTGCCGTCGGTCAGAACCGCCGCGACATCCACCATGGTGAAACCCGCGACAATTCCATTGTCCAGCGCTTCGCGAATGCCCGCTTCGATCGGTGCGATGTATTCGCGGGGAATCGATCCACCGACGACTTTGTCGATGAACAAGAAGCGGTGTTCCTTGTCAAAACGCCACTTGCCGCCCGAGCCGCCGACAATCTGTTTGGTCAATGCATCCAGCTCGTCCGTGGACATCTCATGCATGTTTTCGTGATCGGAGCTCGGAAGCGGATGCAACTCGATGACCGCGTGACCGTACTGTCCGCGTCCGCCGGTTTGCTTGATGTATTTGCCTTCGCCTTCCGCCTTGCGGCGAATCGTCTCGCGATACGCCACCTGCGGCCGGCCGACGTTAGCCTGCACGTTGTATTCACGCAGCATGCGATCGACGATAATTTCCAGATGCAACTCGCCCATGCCGGAAATCAGCGTTTGCCCGGTATCCGGCTCAGTGGAAACACGGAATGTCGGATCTTCCTGCGCCAGCCTCTGCATGGCTACGCCCAGCTTGTCCTGGTCGGCTTTGGTCTTCGGCTCGATGGCCACGGAAATAACCGGTGCCGGGAAATCGATGTTCTCTAGAATGACCTGCTTGTTCTCATCGCAAAGCGTGTCGCCGGTATTGACGCTCTTCAATCCTACGCAAGCGCAAATATCGCCGGCGTACACTTCTTCAATTTCTTCGCGCTTGTTCGCATGCATTTGCAGCAAACGGCTGATGCGTTCGCGCGATCGCTTGGTCGGGTTGTATACGTAGCTGCCGGATTTCAGCACACCCGAATACACGCGAATGTAGGTCACGTGCCCAACAAACGGGTCGGACATGATCTTGAACGCCAAGGCCGAAAACGGCGCATCGTCGGCTGCACGCCGCAGTTCCACTTCATCGTTTTCGGGATTCGTGCCTTCCACCGGAGGAACATCCACCGGCGATGGCAAATAATCCACCACCGCGTCCAGCAACGGCTGAATGCCTTTGTTCTTGAACGCCGAACCCGCCAGCACTGGAACGATCTTCATGCCCAACGTGGATTTGCGCACCGACTTACGCATTTCTTCGACGCTCAGCGTCCCTTCGCTCAAATACTTGTCCAGAACCTCGTCGTCATGCTCGGCGATATATTCCACCGTCTTGGCCCGATGCTCGTCGTAGAAAGCCTTGTCGATTGCCGAACCTTTCAGTGCCGCAGCGACATCGGGACGCGAAGTGATGAAATCCTTGTCCCACAACTTGGCCACATCAAAAGTTTCAAACTTAGCGCCCAGCGTTTCCTCGAGCCACACAATCACTTTCTGCTCCAGGAAGTCGATGATGCCGATAAAATTCTCTTCGCGGCCCAGCGGGAACTGCAGCGGCACCGGATGCGCGCCCAGACGCTGGCGAATCGTGCGGATTACGTGATCGAAATCCGCGCCGGTGCGATCCATCTTGTTCACAAAGCAAATGCGCGGCACGCGGTACTTATCCGCCTGGCGCCACACCGTTTCCGATTGCGGCTGCACGCCGGCAACGGAATCGAACACGCATACCGCGCCGTCCAGTACGCGCAGCGAGCGCTCCACTTCCACCGTGAAATCCACGTGGCCGGGCGTATCGATAATATTGACGCGATATTTCTTGCCGAAGCGGTCCCATGAAGCCGTAGTCGCCGCGCTGGTGATGGTAATTCCGCGCTCGCGCTCCTGCTCCATCCAGTCCATGGTGGCCGTGCCTTCATCCACTGAACCGATCTTGTAGGTCACACCCGTGTAGTACAGGATGCGCTCCGTCGACGTGGTTTTCCCGGCGTCGATGTGCGCCATGATCCCGATGTTGCGCGTGTCTTCGAGTTTGAATACGCGGCCCATAGTTCCTTGTCCGGCTCTTTTCTCCCCTGCCCGATTTGCTACTGCTTCCGTCACGTCCTGCCTTCTTCCCTGTTAATCCTTAGCTTCACCGGCTATCAGCGCCTTTTTACCAGCGCCGTTCTACCATCGATAGTGCGCGAACGCCTTGTTCGCTTCCGCCATGCGGTGTACGTCTTCTTTTTTCTTCATCGCTCCGCCGCGGGCATTTGCTGCGTCGATCAACTCATCCGCCAGCCGGTCGGTCATGGTCTTGCCCGAACGCTCCCGCGAATACTGCAACAGCCAGCGAATCGCCAGCGATTGCCGCCGAAACGGATTCACTTCCACCGGCACCTGATAGTTCGCGCCGCCCACGCGTCGCGTCTTCACTTCCAGCAGCGGCTTCACGTTCTCCACCGCTTTCTTGAAAATCTTCAGCGCTTCGTCATTCGTTTTCTTCGCGACTTGATCCATCGCGCCGTAGAACACCCGCTGCGCCGTGCTCTTCTTGCCGTCCCACATCATCGAGCAGATAAACTTTTCGACCAGGTCGTTGCCGAACACTGGATCGACTTCCTGTTTCCTGCGGCTAACCAGTCCTTTGCGTGGCATTGCTCTGTTCTGCTCCTTGCTTCTTCCCTGCTTTTCTTTGCTTCGTTATTTCTTTGCTTCACTACTTCTTTACTTGGCCTGCGCCGCCTTCGGCCGCTTCGCTCCATACTTCGAGCGCCCTTGCTTGCGATTCTCCACTCCAGCCGCGTCCAAAGTCCCGCGAACAATGTGATACCGCACGCCCGGCAAATCCTTCACACGGCCGCCGCGTACCAGCACGATCGAGTGCTCCTGCAAGTTGTGACCGATGCCGGGAATATACGTGGTCACTTCCACCGCATTGGTCAACCGCACACGCGCCACTTTGCGCAGCGCCGAGTTCGGTTTCTTCGGCGTTTGCGTGTACACGCGAATGCACACCCCGCGCTTTTCCGGGCAGCCCATCAACGCCGGCGACTTGGTCTTCACGCGAACTGCTTCGCGTCCCATCCGTACCAGTTGCGAAAATGTCGGCACTGTCTTCCCTCTTTTTGAAACTTGTTCCGCGCCCAAATCCCAACAGCGCGAGACACCTGCCATTACTTTGCGCGCAATAATTCCTGGCGCCTCCCGCCGCGCGCGCACACCATGGCGCGAGAGCGCACTCTCGTGCTGAAAGGTCTACTGCGAATCCGGATCTACAACCAGCAAGAACTCCGCACGCACTCCAAGAGGCAGTTGTCCGCTCTTGGCTTACTTTCGGAGAGGCTTACTCGGCTTTGCGGGACTGGCGTCCCATTCCGGCCGCTCTTCTGTCCCATTCCGTCTTGCAATGTTCCGGGACCGAAGATTTCCCTTCCAACTGAACAGCTCCGGCAAACCACACCGCAGCCGCCCCCTACTGCTTACTGCACAGGTGGAACTACCCCTGACAAAAAAGGAAGTATAAGGAAAACAACGTGCTCTGTCAAATCCGTTTCAAAATCACCCTGTGGAAACCTTTGTGGAAAAAGGGCTTCAGGGTTTTCCAGTCATAGCGGCCCTGCCAACCCTGGGGCTTCGGGGCGGCTCTTTCAGCTTTCCGGACGCCATTATGCCGAATAAACCCATACCAGTCATAGACTTACAGTGAACAGAGGCGCTTCAAGCCGGCCCCGGCCCTTACTCCTTCTTATCCTCTCCCAAATCGCCGTAAGGCCACAGATTGAACGTCTTGAGCTCCTCGTATTCGTTCTGATCCCGCAGCATTTTTGCCGTCCGCTCCGCTGACCACGGCTTCGCCAGCCGCTCCGGCCGGTCGGCTATCCAATACGCCGCCATGGCCATCAACGTCGAATTCATCGCCAGCACATCCGGCTTTTGCGCATTTAACGCATCCGCCGCCGAATGATGCGTGAATCCATAGTCCGACGTCTCTTGCAGCATGTTGATTCCCGGCAATCCCGCAATCGAAAACGGCAGCGTATCCGTCCCCGATTCGATTTTGTCGTCCACGCTCAGCGCCCGAATATTCGACAGCGATTTCGTGAACGCCTCGAACGCCGGAACCAAATCATCGCGCCCGCCCATCTGGAAGCCCTTCACCGCTCCCTGCCCGGCATCCAGAACCAAATTGCCTAAATGATTCGGCAACTCGGACTGATGCTGTTTCACGTAAGCGAGCGATCCATCCAGCCCTTGCTCTTCTCCCGTAAACAACACGAACCGAATCGTTCGCCGCGGCCGGTCGCCAATGCGTTTGATGGTATCCGCCGCACCCAACGTCGTCGCCGTCCCGGAGCCGTTATCCGTCGTCCCTTGCGCCAGATCCCACGAATCCAAGTGCCCGCCCACCACCAGTATTTCTTCCGGATGTTCGCGTCCGCGAATCTCTCCGATCACATTCGCCGTCTCCACCGGACCATTCGTAAACGTATTCTGTACGTTGAATCGCGCACGCACCGTCAGCCCGCGCTCCAGGTACCGCTCCAGTTGCGATTGATCCTCCGCCGTCATGGACACTACCGGCACCGCAAAATCCGCGTCATATCCCAGAATTCCCGTATGCGTCAGATTCATTCCGGCGGATTTCCCGCCGCCCTGCCCGCCAATCACCGCGATGGCACCAGCCGAACCCGCCGCCTTCAGATAATCGCCAAATTGCGCGAACAAGCTGATAAAGCTCTTGGTCGGCTTGCCCTTGATCGTCATCAACACGATCTTGCCCTTCAACCGCGAGACGTTCTTGATCTCGTTGTCCATGTCGAACAGATTCACCGCTACGATCTCGCCTTCCACGCCGCCCGCTGGCGTAGAGCCCGTCCAGCCCATCGCATCCACATGCAATTTGTGCCGCGTCGGCGTCAGTAGTTCCGCTTCCGCTGTGCCGCGCGTCCACCCCTTCCAGATGGTGTATTTCTCCGTATGCACGTTTTCCAGGCCCATGGCCCGCATCTTCGCCATGCCCCATTCTTCCGCTTTGCGCTCGGCCGGCGATCCGGTCACCCGCGAACCAATGTCGTCGCTCAGTTCCGTCAAGAACTGGAACGCATGCGAGTTCAACTCTCCTTCTCCGGCGATCTTTACCAGCGCCGGCATCGTGCCGTCTTCCGCGGGCCCTTTCGGCCGTTCCTCCGCCCGCAAAAAGCCCGCTGCACTCAGCGCCATCACCGCCACAACACAAATCACTCGCCTCATCCCTGCTCTCCTCGCGCCTATCCCGGCGCTTCGCAAACTCTACCACGCTCTAAGACGCGCACCACCCAATTCGGTTTCTTTGGAGTGCGGCGGCTCGACGCCGCTTTCCAGGTTCACACTCAGCCACACCTCGATCCGCGCGTCGCCATTCTGCGCAATGTCAATCGCCGCCGCAACGTTATGCTCCACGGCTGCCAAATCGTCATTCCGAACGTAGCGGGCTGACGGTTTCTTCTTCCCACTTCGCTCCTGCGAAGTGGTCGGCCTGCGCAGAGAGGAATCTCTCTTCGATTGATCCGCCATCCACACGCCCTCCTCCAGACAGAGTATGTGTCATTGTATGTGTCATTCCCCGAGCGGTTTTCGCTCGGGGAATCTGCTTTTCGGCGCTAAGGGAGCTTCACAGAATACGGTTCTGCCAAAGCCCGCTGTTCAGCTTTTTCTTCTATGAATCTTTTCTCGCCACTTTCCGCCAGTTACAATCCTTCCGTGGCCCCTACCAAGCCTCGCAAACGTCATCAGCTCTCCGTAATCCTGTTCGCTTCCCTTTTCGTCTTCTGCTCCTCAGCCCACGCTCAACAACCCACCACCGAAGCACCCAAAGCTCCCGCCACTCCCGCCGAACCACAAACCCCGGCGCAAATCGATCTCCTCGAAACCAAAGTCCGCTTCGAGTCCAACGGCGAGTCCCGCAAAGAAGTCCACTGCATCGTCAAAATCAATTCCGAACTCGGCGTCCGCCAATTCGCCCGCCTCAATTTCGACTACAACCGCTCCTTCGAAAAAATCGAAATCCCGCTGGTCCGCGTCACCCACTCCAACGGCGGCGTCGCCGACGTCCTCCCCAGCGCAATCTCAGACAATCCGAATCCCGCAGTGGTCAACGCCCCCGCCTACCAGGACATCCGCGTAAAATCCGTCCGCATCCTGGGCCTAGCCCCCAGCGACACCCTCGAGTACCGCGTCATCACCACCGTAACCAAACACCCCCTAGCCCCCGACTTCTGGCTCGACCACTCCTTCGACCGCACCGGCGTCGTCTCCCACGAAATCTTCGCCCTTGACTTCCCCGCCAGTCGGAACCCCCTACTCAAAATCAATCCCGCCACTCCTTCGACGTCGAGCCAAAAGAGCGGTGAGGGTGACAATGCCCGTGTCGTCTACCTTTGGGAACGCAAACAGCTTCCCGAATTGACCGATCAATCTCTAGGAGCTGCTTCCGACAGCACGGCCAAACCCGACCTAGCCGTGTCGACGTTTAGGCATTGGAGGACTTTGTCCATGAGGCTGGCGGATGCCCTCACGCCCGGCGCCACACCAATTGATCTGCAACAATCGCGCCAAGAACAGCTACGTCAGTTGAACAAATCGCCTGTCGTGCCCGCCGCCATTTCAGAAAAGGCGGCGGAACTAACCCATTCAGCGCGTTACGGCGCGAAAGCGCAGCTCATTTACGATTTCGTTGCAACCAAGGTCAGGACCGTGGATCTGCCGCTCGGCGCCACCGGATTTTCGGTTCGGACCTCGGACTCCATATTGTCCTCCGGTTATGCCACGCAGGAAGACAAGTTCGTTCTCTTCGCAGCGCTCGCCAAAGCTGCGGGCTTTGGAGTCCGTCCAGTCCTGACCGGTTTTTCGGATGTCAGAGCCGAGACACCACCAATGCCCTCCGTTTTCAGGCATCTCTACATCACCGGAGGCGAATCGGACCACGTGCGGCCCATGGATCCAAGTCTAGAAGTCGCACCGTTTGGCGTGCTCGGTCCAATCAAAGAGGATTTTGTATTTCTTGTGAACAAGGCCGTCCACTTGATGCCTGACGGACCGAGCTATGACGTCGATTCGAGCCATGGAGTTTGGCAGGAATCACCAAAGCAATCCGGAATTCCTCAATTTCAAAAGGTGGAGATCGGGGCGACGCTTAATGTCGAAGGAACCCTAGCGGCAAGGGTTAGATACATCATGCGCGGCGCGAACGAGCTAACGCTTCGTCTCGCCTTCCACCAGTCTCCTCGCGAAAAGTGGAACGAAGTCGCCCAGTTGCTCGCCCTCTCCGACGGCTTCCGCGGCAAAGTCGAAAACGTCTCCGCCTCCGACCCCTACGCCACCAAAGACCCCTTCACCGTCGAATACGAAATCTCCCAACCCAAATTCGTCGACTGGTCCAAGAAGCCCGTCCGCATCCCCGCCATCCTCCCGCTTGTCGGGCTGCCCGACCC
>Ga0207015_1042_pt1 | contig 45773 bp, 35 predicted proteins | sample Alteio_BWMinCont_53_FD_153486 | JGI IMG/M metagenome (GOLD analysis project Ga0207015, IMG submission 153486) | Enriched cells from forest soil in Barre Woods Harvard Forest LTER site, Petersham, Massachusetts, United States -... | ecosystem: Environmental > Terrestrial > Soil > Temperate forest >...
GAATGGGCATACCGGCATCCAGGAACAGGGCGGTGGTGCAGTCGTCGAACCAGGCAAGATATTGCGGGAAGAATACGATGCCAGCCGGATCGCAGTGTCCCCATTCGACCAGCAATTTTTTGTGACTGACGAGCATCGCACGGCTCCGAGAAGAACAAGTTGAGGCCGCATGGTAACATTCGCAACTCAGAGCGCCCAAGTTTTCGAGGAATCGCTCTCTGATCTTATGCGCACACAGGTAGGAATTGTCGGAGCCGGACCGGCTGGACTGGTGCTCTCGCACTTATTGCATCTGCAAGGGATTGAGTCCGTAGTGCTGGAAACTCGCAGCCGTAAATATTGCGAGGAACGCGTTCGTGCGGGTGTGTTGGAGCAAGGCACAGTGGACCTGTTGAATGAGATTGGCGCGGGCGAACGCATGATGCGGGAAGGAATGGTTCACTACGGGGTGAACCTGCGGTTTTCAGGACGCACGCACCATATCGACTTTCGAGAGCTAACCGGCGGGCGCGGCATTATGATCTACGCGCAACATGAAATGATTAAAGATTTGGTCAAGGCACTGCTCGCGTCAGGCGACCGGCTTTTTTTCGATGTGGAAGACGTTAGCATCCGCGATTTCGGCGAGGCAAAATCTTCAGCGAAACCTTCCATCCTATTTCGCAAGGATGGCAAAGCGCAGCAGCTTACTTGCGATTTCATCGCGGGATGCGATGGTTCTCATGGAGTTTGCCGACCGTCGATTCCCCACGGAGTCATCACCTCTTTTGAGCGAATATATCCATTTGGCTGGCTGGGCATTCTGGCTGAGGCACCGCCTTCGTCGGAGGAACTTATCTACGCATATCATGATCGCGGCTTCGCGTTGCTCAGCATGCGGTCCCCGCAAATCAGCCGACTCTACCTTCAGTGCCAGCCAGAGGAGGATCTGGACGAATGGCCTGACGATCGAATCTGGCAGGAACTGCATGCGCGGCTTGCTTCGACGGAAGGCTGGACGCTGACGGAGGGGCGCATCATTCAAAAGGGCGTGACTGGAATGCGTAGCTCCGTGATTGAGCCGATGCAATACGGCAAGTTGTTCATCGCGGGAGATGCAGCGCACATCGTTCCACCCACTGGTGCGAAAGGGCTGAACCTGGCAGTTGCTGATGTGCGCGTACTCGCTCGAGCGTTGGCGGAATACTATTCATCCGGCCGTCAGGATCTTCTGGAAGCTTATTCCAGCACTTGTTTGCGGCGAGTATGGAAAGTGCAGCGGTTCTCATCGTGGATGACCTCTATGCTGCACCGAAGGGAAGGCGAAAATGCTTTTGACCATCGGCTTGAGCTGGCTGAGCTTGATTACGTGACTAGTTCTCGCGCCGCCTCGCAAACGCTGGCTGAAAACTATGTTGGCTTACCGATGGAGTGAGGTTTTCCTGGTTCGAATCAAGAGCGGTCCCACTGTGCCATTCTGGAGCACTCTCCTCAAATGACTTCCGTACTAATGGAATGAAGCGTTCGGTCCATAGGGGCTAATCCAACCCGCGCAGTACCCTATCAGTCGCAAATCATCGCGTGGCGGATGTGTTGCGAATTCAGGGGATTGCAACGGGGGATTCGAAATGCAAGTAAAGGTACTTCAGAATTCAGTGCGCACTTTGGTGTTCTTCGCACTAGGTTCGATTTTCTGTCAGCCGCTTTGCGCCCAGCAGGCGCTTAATCTGCCCATTCAACGAAGCGAAGACGGGCAAGCACCGATCCGCTTTATGCGTCCCCACTACTTTATTCATGAAGTTGCTGGTGCGGGCCTGACCACTCCGCCGATTTCAGCATTTCAGCCTGCCCAGATACGCCATGCTTACGGCTTCGATCTAGTTAGCAATCAGGGTGCTGGGCAGACCATTGCTCTTGTGGATGCGTACGATGACCCAAACGCCGAATCCGACCTTGCGGTTTTCAGCCAGCAATTCAGGTTGCCAGTCGCCAGCACAAGCAACGGCTTTTTCCGCAAGGTCTATGCGACTGGACACAAACCGGGGCCGAATGCCAATTGGTCCCTGGAAATTTCCCTCGATGTGGAGTGGGCGCATGCGATCGCTCCCAAGGCCATCATTATTTTGGTCGAGGCTGCCTCCAACAACCTAAGCGATCTGCTGAAGGGAGTGGACGTCGCGGTTCGCGACGGAGCGACGGTAGTATCCATGAGCTGGGATACCGGCGAATTTTCCGGCGAACACAACTCGGACAATCATTTCGTCACAAATGGCGTGACATTTTTGGCGGCATCGGGTGACGCCGGCACTGGAGTGACTTATCCTGCCGCGTCCCCGGATGTGATTGGAGTTGGCGGAACATCGCTCACGCTTGATTCGAACGGAAACTATTTGAGCGAAACAGCATGGAGCGGAAGTGGCGGCGGCTTAAGCGCATACGAACATCAGCCGCTATATCAAGCGCAGTTCGGAATACCGGACGATTCTCGCGGCGTGCGCGGCGTCCCGGATGTTTCTTACAATGCGAATCCCGGCACTGGTTACGCTGTGTACGATTCCGTGGCAATTAGCGGAGCCAGCGGGTGGTTCCAGATTGGCGGTACGAGTGCAGCGACGCCACAGTGGGCCGCGGTGGTTGCGATCGCGGACTCCACGCGAGTCGGACTGCGTAAAGCAAATCTGAGCGGCGCCGACACCGCGCTTTATTCTTTGGCCAAGGCGCATCTGAATAGCGACTTTCACTCGATTACTCAGGGTAAGAACGGCTCATGCGGGGCAATATGTGATGCGTTGGCTGGCTATGATTTTGTCACGGGTCTTGGGGCGCCACGGGTGAATGTACTTGTTCCGGCGCTGGCGTCGCGGCCTTAGATTAAGAGGTAAAAGAGGTCGAGGAGTTTTCCACGACGCTTATTTCTTTTGCGGATTAGATGGCGGAACTTAAGACTTCCGTCTTTTTCGTCCTAACCAGATGCCGGTCAGACCTGCCGACAGCATCAACCACATTTGAGGCTCCGGAGTCTGAATCGGTGGAGGCGTAGATCCGCCCCCTGGGACTGGGACGATCGGAGGTACGATAATCCCGCCGCCGGGAGGTAATGGAGTACCAGGCGGAGTGGCAGACATTGTAGGCGGCGGGCTGGTGGCGACCGGGCCAAAAGGCAAAGCAGGCGGGCCTACCAATTCAGGCGCTCCGGGGAATGCTTCAGCTTCTTCGGGCGGTCCGGCCTCGAATTCAGGTCCCGCTGCGAGAACCGGACCTGCGGGGGCTTCCGATAAGCGATTTCCGCAACGAGTTCTGGCTAGGTGTTCGCCGTCGGTTATAACCGCTTCGCCTTTGGGCAACAAAAGGGGTTTTTTCGTCCAGTACACTCGATTGCCGAGGCGATACGACACATAGAGCAAACGGTCCTGATTAAGACGGACTACCCGAGTCCTTTCCATCTCAAAATCTTCATAGTGCTTTGCCACCACGGAATCATGCGTGAGCGAATTCTTCAAATCGGCCGCGCTTTGAACGCCGCCGGGTATCACGGAATAGGGATAGAGTTTGCGTTGAGAATCATTTTCAGCGATGGATACCGCGGATGGATCTTTGGTTACTGAGGATCGAAAGGACGAAACGTAAGAGGGAGCGACTTGAACTTGGCTGCTTGAAGAAAGCGCGCCCCAGACTAAGAAGATTCCCAGGGCTAGGACTGCGAGCGCTCCGAGGCGGCGGAGGTCAATATTCCTGAGTAGATTATTCCCGAATGTCCGAAACTGCCCCATCTCCCCCAGATTGACGACAGAATGGAATTGCTGGGCACCTGTGTCGGAGGTGATTATGCAATTTTTTTGCCACTGTTGCCAGTATCGATTTCAACTAAATACAAAGGATCTTGCGACGGGAGGGCTATACATGACAATTTGGCTTCGAAGAGAGGCTGGCGTTGGAAGGTTGATAAATTCCGAAATGAAAATTTAGGAATTCTTTTCCCTAAAATGGTACTTCCGTTTTCAATTTATCCCTACTTAGCAGGCATTGAGAGCAGGTAAATTCACGATCTTGATTAGCCGTTATTCGAAGCGATGGTTTTCGAAGTGACGACGCGAATCGTTTAGTTCGGGATTCCTTTCCAATTTGGCATACGGCAGACCGGTAACATAATCCGACTGAAACATTCGGCTTTTGTTCCACAATGCGCAACCGACGCCGAGAATAGGCATAAGAATCATGGCGATCACGGCGAGCAGAAAAGCGACCAAAAACATCAATACAATCAAGATTATAGGCATGGACCTTTTCACCCCTTTGCCGCGTCTAATCTCGGTGAGCGAATGGTCTAGTGACGCTAGGCTGAGTTTTCCAAAGTCACATTCTTAAACCCTGGCCGGCGAAAAGGTTGCGGGCCTAAATGGTGTTGTGCTGGAAGATAATTCCCGCTCTAAGGCGTTATTTGCCCGTGAGATTTGAGCGAAGGCCGGCGTGTTTGGAGTTAGCCGGCGTGACAAGAAAGAGTTCCAACTTGGCTGGTTTAAGTTTGTTTTTCCTAACCGCTTACGATAATAATGCGCTTACGTTATTGCTAAACTTGCTAGGCGAGTATTTCGCGCCTTTCCCGATAGTTCGAGGGCTCCCTGAATGTGGATAGTTCGACTAGCATTACGCAGGCCTTACACCTTCGTTGTAATGTCGATTTTACTGCTCATACTGGGCCCGGTAGCCATCCTGCGCACCCCTACCGATATTTTCCCGAACATTGATATCCCGGTTGTCAGCGTTATATGGAACTACACTGGACTATCTCCCGAAGATATGTCCAATCGAATTATCTTCAATTACGAGAGAATTCTTACCACCACCGTTAACGATATCGAGCACATCGAATCGCAATCATTGAGCGGTATTGCGATCACTAAGATTTTTTTCCATCAGGGCGTGCAGGTGGCCAACGCAGTTGCGCAGGTCACGGCCGTGTCGCAGACAATTCTTCGGACATTGCCTCAGGGGAGCACGCCGCCTCTGGTCATCACTTACAATGCCTCCACAGTCCCCATTCTTCAACTCGCTCTTTCAGGCCCGGGTTTATCGGAACAGCAGTTGGGTGACATTGGCTTGAATTTTCTGCGGACGGGCCTGGTGACCATTCCAGGGGTAGCGATTCCGTACCCCTATGGGGGTAAGCAGCGGCAGGTGCAAGTCGACTTGGATACTGCGGCCCTGCAGTCAAAAGGGCTTTCACCGCTCGATGTTGTGAATGCTATCTCATTGCAGAACCTGATCCTTCCGGCCGGCACAACGAAAATAGGGCCATTTGAGTACCAGGTGGACATGAATGGCGCACCCACCACCGTAAACGAATTAAACGATCTGCCGATAAAGACAGTCGGGAGCACGACGATTTACATTCACGACGTGGCGCACGTACGCGACGGTTTTCCGCCGCAAACGAATATCGTGAATGTGGATGGGAAGCGCGCGTCGCTGATGTCCATTCAGAAGAACGGAGACGCGTCCACTCTCGACATCATTTCCGGGATTAAAGCTTTGCTGCCACAAATTGCGGCCGGGCTTCCGCCACAACTGGAAATCAGGCCTCTCTCGGACCAGTCAATTTTTGTGCTGGCGGCGATCAAGGGAGTTGTTCGCGAAGCTATCATCGCCGCGTGTTTAACCGGATTTATGATCCTGGTATTTCTGGGAAGCTGGCGCAGCACCCTGATCATTGCGGTCTCGATTCCGCTTTCGATTCTTACTTCGATCATCGTCCTGAGTGCGTTGGGCGAAACCATCAACATTATGACTCTGGGCGGTCTGGCTCTGGCGGTCGGAATTCTGGTGGACGACGCAACGGTGGAGATCGAGAACATCAACCGCAACATCGACCAAGGTAAAGAGATCGTCCAAGCCATTCTGGATGGAGCGCAGCAAATTGCCGTGCCGGCGTTCGTTTCCACACTGTCCATCTGTATTGTGTTCGTGCCAATGTTTTTTCTGTCTGGGGTGGCTCGTTATTTGTTCGTGCCGCTGGCCGAGGCAGTGTGCTTCGCCATGCTCGCTTCTTATCTGTTGTCGCGGACGCTGGTACCCACTATGGCCAAGTATCTACTGGTGGCCCAGATCGAGGAGGGACACGAAAGGAGCGCGAAATCTCGCAACCCTTTTGTGCTGATGCAGCAAAAGTTTGAACATGGATTTGAAAAACTTCGCGCGAGTTACCACCGGCTGCTGGAGACTTGCATCCATCACAGCCGGCTATTTGTGATCTGCTTCTTTTCTGCCTGCGTTCTGTCTTTCGTGCTTTTGCCGATGGTGGGGCAGGACTTTTTCCCCGCTGTAGACAGCGGCGAATTCAAGCTTCACTTGCGTGCGCCGACCGGCACACGTATTGAAGAGACCGCGGCGCTCTGCCAACGTGTGGACGATGACATGAGGCAGCTGATTCCCAAGTCTGAATTGACGACCATTATTGACAACATTGGCGTGCCCTACAGCGGTCTGAATCTTTCCTACAGCAATTCCGCGCCCATCGGGCCCGGGGATGCGGACATTCTAGTGGAGCTATCAAAGGACCATCGCCCCACGGAAGAATACGTTCACTCTCTTCGCGAACGGCTCAATCACGATTTCCCGGGCGTCACATTTTATTTTCTTCCCGCGGACATGGTCAGCCAGATCTTGAACTTTGGCCTCCCGGCTCCCATCGATATTCAGGTGGTAGGGCGAAATCTGGTTGCGGATCGCGAGTTTGCGGACAACTTGATGAACCAACTGAAATTCGTTCCGGGAACGACCGATCTGCGGATCCAACAGCCATTTGACCAGCCTAGGCTGCATTTTGACGTGGACCGCACGAAGGCACAGGAAATTGGTTATACACAGCGGGACGTGGCCAATAACCTGTTGATTTCGCTGAGTGGAAGTTTTCAAACCGTTCCCAGTTTCTGGCTCGATCCAAAAACGGGAGTGACCTATAACATTGCCGCGCAGATGCCACAATACCGCATCGACACTCTACAAGATCTCCAGAACATTCCGGTGACGGGAACAAATCCGAATGCGCCTCCGGCGATTTTCGCGAGTCTCGCCTCGGTCACCAGGGGGGCTGAGATGGGCGTCGTTTCCCATTACAACGTTCAGCCGGTCATCGATATTTATGGAGCAGTGCAAGGCCGCGACTTGGGTGGAGTAGCCCGCGAAATCGCTCCAATCATCGAGCGGAGTAAAAAGAATCTGCCGAGAGGCTCACAACTTATTGTGCGCGGACAGATTTCCACTATGCAATCGTCGTTCTCCGGACTCTTGTGGGGCCTCGCGTTTTCAATTGTTCTTGTTTATCTTCTGATTGTGGTGAATTTCCAATCCTGGCTTGATCCGTTCATCATCTTAATGGCGCTTCCAGCCGCTCTAGCGGGCATCGTGTGGTTTCTATTCATCACCAGAACGACCGTTAGCGTACCGGCTCTCACTGGCGCAATCATGTGTATGGGTGTGGCTACGGCCAACAGCATTCTGGTCGTTAGCTTTTCACGAGAGAGACTCGATGAAGGTAAAACGGCAGCGGAAGCTGCTCTCGAGTCCGGAGCCACGCGCTTTCGGCCCGTGATTATGACGGCGTTAGCTATGATTATCGGAATGCTGCCAATGTCTTTAGGGCTGGGAGAAGGCGGCGAACAAAACGCGCCGTTGGGACGCGCGGTTATCGGCGGACTCTCGTTCGCCACGGTTGCGACTCTTTTCTTTGTCCCAGTTGTTTTTAGCATTGTGCATGGGCGGAGAGAGCGTAATACATAGTCCCGTAGCCAGCGCGCGAATGAATCTATTGCATGTCGCAGATAGTCCAATGAAGGAATGCAAAGGATAAGGTTTAATGACTGACGAGCCAGCGAAACGAAGCCCGCAAGGCGGAGCCACATCGGGTAATCAGATTCCTGCTGAAAGCGAACACCGCGGTGGCCAGGGGGCATCACCAAGGTCGGGCCATGGAGTATTGATCGCCATACTGGTGGCTATCATCGTGGCTGGGATTGTTGTGATGGGGGTAGTTCCACGGTTGAAGGCTAAAGCGGCGCTGCGAACCGAAACAACCAACTTGGCTATTCCGACTGTCGCGGTGATTCACCCCCGGCGCGGCGATCCGGAACAGGAAATAATTCTCCCGGGCAACATCCAAGCTTTCGAAGATGCGCCTATCTATGCGCGAACGAACGGCTATCTGAAGAAATGGTATGTGGATATCGGTTCGCACGTGACCGCGGGCCAACTGCTGGCCGATATTGATACGCCTGAAGTAGAGCAGCAACTTCAGGTCGCGAAGTCAGATTTGAACACCGCCCAGGCGAACCTGAACCTTTCCAAGATCACCGAAGATCGCTACAACGGGCTGAGGAATACCGATGCCGTATCCAAACAGGATGTGGACAACGCGCACGGCGATTTCGAGGCAAAGAAAGCCACGGTAGCATCCGCGGAATCCAACGTGAAACGGCTAGAGGAAACATTGGCCTTTAACAAAATCTATGCGCCGTTTGACGGCATCATCACAGCGCGCAACACGGACATCGGGCAGTTGATTGATTCCGGTAGTGGCGGAGCCGCGAAGGAAATGTTTCACATTCAATCGACTCGCGTGCTGCGCGTCTACATCAACGTTCCGCAACAATATTCGCAAGCTGCCAAGCCGGGCCTCACCGCGGATCTCACTCTCGCGGAGTTTCCTGGCCGCCGGTTTAAAGGCCAGCTGGTACGCACGGCTAAAGCTATTGACCCGGCGTCACGCACTCTACTGGTCGAAGTGGACGTAAATAACACCACAGGTGAACTGTTCCCCGGCGCATATACGGGAGTTCATCTGAAGTTACCGGAGGGAATTCCTACGTTTATTCTTCCAGTGAACACGCTGATTTTCCGTTCGCAGGGTTTGCAAATTGCGACGGTCGCCGAGGGCAAAGCTTCGCTCGTTCGGATTGTTTTGGGCCGCGACTTCGGCAGTGAGGTGGAAGTTGTGTCTGGTCTCACGGGACAGGAAAACGTGATGGTGAATCCGCCGGACTCGTTGGTGGAAGGCGAGCAGGTTCAAATTGCTGAACAAAGCCCGCAGCAGCCTAGCGTACCAAGCGTACCGCCGTCGAATCCGCAACCGAAACCCGGTCAGCAACCGGGCGGCCCTAAGATTTAAGGAGCTTATAACCCAGAAGTTTCGGCGCGAGACGATTTCGGGTTGGATAATTATTCTACTAATTGGGGAGTGGCATGAGACGTTCTTTTCTGGGAATTTTGGCAATATTATTTGTCGCATTACTGTGTGCGGTGGCCTATCGAACGGTGTCGGCAGCGCGAGAACTTCGGGCGTTGACGCAAACTTCCGGTCAAAATGGAGTGTTCACCGATTACCGAATGGAAAAACCGGGAAATGTTCACCACATTTCCGTGTCCGATCTTCCTCAACCTTTTGCGACGCCCGCTGTCGATAACAGCGCGCATGTGGTATCGCGCCCGGCAGCCGCCTGGCCGCAAGCTCCGAACGGATTTAAAGTGCAGCTTTACGCGCAAAATTTAAAAAATCCTAGATTGATTCGCACCGCGCCGAACGGCGACTTGTTTGTGGCAGAAAGCGGACCGGGCCACATACTCGTGTTCCGCGGCGCTACCTCCGACGGAAAACCCCAGACGACCGAAACTTTTGCGACCGGGCTGACCCGACCATTTGGCATTGCTTTTTATCCTCCAGGGCCCGATCCGAAATATGTTTACGTTGGCGATACGAATTCAGTTGTGCGCTTTTCTTACCAAAATGGGGATCTGAAGGCGCGCGGTGGCCCGGAAACTGTGATCGCAAATATCCCGAGCGGTAATGAGCATCTAGGCGGGGGCGGGCATTGGACTCGGGACCTGGCATTTTCAGCAGATGGAAAGAAAATGTATGTGGCTGTCGGATCGCGCAACAATATTGCCGATACGGATGAGGACAAATCGGAATACCACCGGGCGAATATTCTGCAGGCAAACCCCGATGGTTCTGATTTGCGCGTGTACGCATCGGGAATTCGCAATCCGGTGGGCCTAGCGTTTGATCCTGCGACTGGCGTGCTATGGACTTCCGTAAATGAGCGCGATGATATCGGCGACAATCTTCCCCCGGATTACATCACGCACGTTCAAGACGGCGGCTTTTACGGTTGGCCCTGGTATTACATCGGCGGCAACGAGGACCCGCGGCTGAAAGGCAGGCATCTTGAACTCAAGGATAAAGTGATTGTCCCGGACGTCTTGCTCGAACCGCACAACGCTTCGCTGGAGCTGACTTTCTATGAAGCAGAGCAATTTCCTGAAAAATACCGTGGAGGTATTTTTGCGGCCGAGCATGGCTCCTGGAATCGTTCTGTGCGCACGGGCTACGAAGTGATTTTTGTGCCGGTGAAAAATGCCAAAGCGACTGGAGAGTATGAAGATTTCGTCACGGGGTTCGTCACGTCCGATGGAAAAGTTTGGGGAAGACCGGTGGGAGTTGCGGTGGCGAAGGATGGATCGGTAATGGTCACCGATGATGGCTCGAATTCAATTTGGCGCATCAGTTATGCCGGCAATTAAGAAAAATCCAATGCGCACAATCGATCTGAAGGGTGGCGTTTCGCTATACCGCTGCGTTTTTGCATGTTCATTCGTTGCGCTGGGCCTCGGCGGATGCATGGTGGGTCCAAATTATGTTCGACCCAAGGCGGATGTCCCCACGGATTATAAAGAGAACAAAGATTGGAAGGTCGCTCAGCCCAGCGCGGACGCTGTAAAAGGGAAGTGGTGGCAAATTTATCAAGATGCGCAATTGAATGCGTTGGAAGAGAAAGTGGATGTCTCGAATCAAAGCCTGAAGGCGGCTGAAGAACAATTTGTGCAAGCACGCGCCGCCGTGCGTATATCGCGGTCTTATTATTATCCTACGGTAACTGCTGACCCGGTCATCGCGCGTGAACGTTTTTCGCAAAATCGTCCTTTGGGAGTGATCGGAAGTACGCAGACCTTTAATGATTTCCAAGTTCCCGGAATCGACGCGACCTATGAGCTGGACGTTTGGGGGCGCGTTCGCAGGACCGTGGAGCAGAGTCGCTCCAATGCGCAAGCCAGCGCCGCCGATCTTGCAAGTTTTGGCCTAAGCTTACACGCTGAACTCGCCTTGGATTATTTTCAGCTACGCGGCCTCGATGCGCAGAAACAACTTCTGGACTCCACGGTGGTTGCTTACGAGAAGGCTCTTGAGCTTACGCAGACTCGATTTAACGGCGGGCTAGCCTCGGCCGTTGACGTGGCGCAAGCGCAGACGCAATTGGAAACGGCGCGTGCGCAATCGATCGACGTTGAAGTTCAGCGCGCTGCCTTTGAACACGCCATCGCGGTTCTTACGGGCCAGCCGCCGTCAACTTTTGCGATTGCAGCTATACCTCTCGAAACACCTCCTCCGCCGATACCGGCGGGGTTGCCGTCCGACTTGCTCGAGCGCAGGCCCGATATTTCCTCTGCGGAAAGAAGGATGCAGGCGGCCAACGCGCAAATCGGGATTACCCGGGCCGCATATTACCCGACTATTACGTTGACGGGTCAAGGCGGGTTCGAAAGCATCTCGGCAGGCACGCTGTTCCAGGGTCCCAGCGGCTTGTGGGCCGTGGGCGGATCGGCTCTGGAAACTCTTTTCGATGCGGGCCGGCGGCGCGCAATGTCGGATCAAGCGAAGTCTGCGTACGGGCAATCTGTTGATAATTACCGGCAGTCTGTGCTCACCGCGTTTCAGGAAGTGGAGGACAATCTTGCGTCGTTGCGGATTTTGGAAAGTGAGGCGCGCACTGAAGATGTCGCCGTGGGCGCCGCGAAGCATTCTGTTGAGCTATCAATAACCCGTTACAAGGGCGGAGTCACAAACTATCTGGAAGTAACTACGGCGCAGAGCGCGGCGCTGATTGATGAGGTGACTGCGGTTACCATTCTGACGCGCAGGATGACGGCTAGCGTTCTTCTGATTAAGGCGATTGGCGGCGGCTGGGACGCTTCTCAAATTCCTCACGTGTAGCTCTCCTTAATCTCTGAACGTTCCCATTCCTCTGATTGGTCCAATTCTGATAATCGTCACGTTAGACTCGTTCTGCTGGTCTCGTTGTCCCGGCTATGGTAAAGATGTGCAAACATTTGCGAAGCTAGGATATTCACGCTGATGGGAGAGCACGCTTGAAGAACCGTAAGGCCGCGAAATCGGGGGTTACGCTGCGCGACGTGGCCCAAGAGAGCGGCGTTTCCCCGGCTACGGTTTCTATCGTTTTAAATAATGCTCCGCTGGCCAGATATATACCGCCTTCCACGAAGGATCGAATTGAGCGAGCCGCTAAGAAGTTGGGTTATCGCCCGAAAGATGTGTCGCGTTTTCTCAGCGCCAAACGAAACCGCACCGTCGGCGTGATGGTGTTTGATATTACCGATCCTTTCTGCACCCTGATCCTTCGCGGAATTGAGAACTCCCTCTATCAAGCATCTTATTTACCGATTCTGACGGACGTGCACAATCAGCGCGGTCGTTTCGAACGTTACCTCGAAGTGCTGCTTGCGCGTCAGGTCGAAGCCCTGGTCTTCGTGGCTAACTGGCTTTTTGTTGATATTGATCTTTTAGCGGACTTGGAGAAACGGAATATTCCCGCCGTCATGATTGCGCGAGAGCTCAGCGGTTCCATCAGCTCGGTCATGGTGGACAATGAAGCGGGCGCGCACTTGGCGATTGAGCATCTTTATTCGCTCGGGCATCGAAAAATTGTGTTTATCCGCGGGCCGAAAATGTTGGCGGACAGCGCACCTCGTTGGCGCGGCGTGCGGTCGTTCGCGCGCTCAGTAGGGCTTGAAATCGATCCCAATCTGGTGGTGGACTTGCCGGATTCGCTGGACCCAAATTCGGGTTTCGAGGGAGGATTCAAAATCACCGAAGAATTCCTGAAGCACAAAAAGCGTTTTACCGCGGTGATGGCGTTCGACGATATGACGGCTTTTGGCGCAATTCGCGGATTGGCTCGCGCCGGATTAAAGGTGCCTGAAGATTGCTCGGTGATAGGCTTTGATGATGTGATGCTCGCGGGCCTTTCTGTCCCATCCCTTACTACGGTGCGGCAACCAATGGAAGCTTTGGGATCTGCCGCAGTCGGGATTGTGCTGGAGGCCATCAACTCTGCAATCGAAGAGAGAGAATTCGAAGTAGTTCACCGGAAACTTCCGCCTGAGCTTGTGGTCCGCGAATCGACGCGTTCTGTTCCATGGTCTGGAGCGGATTGAAACAGAGCAAAGGAGGTTTCGCTTGACAGCCTGTGAAAGCTTGGAATAATACGTCAGTTTAATAAAATTTAATAAATCGACAGAACCTGCAGAACCACCGTCTCGCGAATTTGCGGTGCTTATTTGAACCGAAGTTTTTCGGAGAGTGGGTCATGTTTTGTAAACGACTGCCGAACATTCGCCTCGTTTTTCTCTTCATCTGCTCAGTCTTGTTTTTCGTAATTGCTGCAGTCATGCCAGCTAACGCATCTGGCGAACCGCCCGCGGGGTCCGACAAAATATTTTTGCACGAGGGCTGGAAATTGCAGTCTTCTTGTCTTTTTTTTGCGCAAGGCGAACAAATTTCAACCGCGGGATACAAAACGAACGGCTGGCATTCCGCCACAGTGCCCACCACCGTGGTGGCTGCGCTGGTCGCCGATAAAACTTATCCCGATCCTTACTATGGCAAGAACTTGCGGGATATCCCCGGTACAACTTATCCGATCGGCAAGAATTTTTCATTACTCAGTATGCCGAAGGATAGCCCGTTCCGTTGCTCATGGTGGTATCGCACGGAATTCACGCTGCCTGCGGATCATAAAGGCCGGCACGTTTGGCTGCATTTTGGAGGGATTAACAATCACGCGAACATCTGGCTCAACGGCCGGTTGGTAGCGGGCGGAAAGGACATCGCCGGAGCCTACCGCACTTACGAATTTGACGTCACGCCGCTGCTCTCCAGTGGCGGGCCAAATGCTCTTGCTGTCGAAACGATTGCCCAAACCGAAAAGGACCTGGGAATAAATTGGGTGGACTGGAACCCGGCGCCTCCAGACAAGGATATGGGCCTATGGCGCGGTGTTTATGTGGAAGGCAGCGGCGCGGTGGCCATTCGCCATCCCATGGTGGCCACGCATTTTGCGGATGCGTCGCTAAACGAAGCTGACCTCACGGTGCAAGCCGAGCTTAAGAATGCGAGTGATGCGACCGTCAGCGGTCGTCTCGACGGACAAATCGAAGATGTGAAATTTGGGCAAGCCGTCACTCTGAAGCCAGGGGAAACTCGGACCGTGCGCTTTGCTCCGGACGGATTTTCGCAGCTGCGCATTGAAAATCCTAAAGTGTGGTGGCCCTATCAAATGGGCGCGCAGAATCTTCACGAGCTTACATTTCGTTTTACCATGGGAGAGGATTTAACGGACCAACAAAGCATCAGATTCGGCATTCGCGAAATCACTTCGGAATTGAATGCACAGGGCGCGCGGCAATTTTACGTGAACGGAAAAAAGATCCTGATACGTGGTGGCGGGTGGTCGCCGGACATGTTGCTGCGCCCAGATCACGCTCGGTTGGAGACCGATTTTGGCTATGTTCGTGACATGAACTTGAACGCGATCCGTCTGGAAGGAAAAATGGAGACGGATGATTTCTACGATCTCGCGGATGAGCGCGGCGTGCTGATTATGGCCGGTTGGTGCTGCTGCGATCATTGGGAACAGTGGAAACATTGGCAGCCAGGCGATCTGGAGATTGCAACCGCATCGTTGCGCTCGCAGATTCTGCGCATGCGAAGCCATCCGAGCTTGCTCGTGTGGCTGAACGGCAGCGATGGTCCGCCACCGGCGGACGTTGAAACCGCCTATATAAATGTGCTGCAGGAAACGGATTGGCCCAATCCGTATATTTCTTCCGCCGCGCAGAAACCCACATCGGTCACTGGAAAATCGGGCGTGAAAATGACGGGTCCGTACGATTACGTTCCGCCGGACTATTGGCTGGCCGACACCAGCAAATACGGCGGCGCGTACGGCTTCAATACAGAAACCGGGCCGGGACCAGCGATACCATTGGTTAGTTGCCTTCGTAAATTCATTCCATCGGATCACATGTGGCCTCAGGATTCTTTCTGGGACTATCACGCCGGATCGGAAGGCTTCAAGAACTTGAATCACTTTGAAGGTGCGATGAAATCGATCTATGGCGCACCGTCCGGACTCGACGATTACGAAACCAAAGCGCAGGCCATGGCTTACGATGGCGAACGAGCCATGTTCGAGGCCTATTCCCGCAACAAATACAATTCGACCGGAATCATTCAGTGGATGTTGAATAATGCCTGGCCCTCGACCATTTGGCATCTTTACGATTATTACCAACAGCCGGCCGGCGGATATTTCGGCACGAAGAAAGCTTGCGAGCCTTTGCACGTTCTATATTCGTATGACGACAACACCGTCGCGGTGGTGAATAGCCGCTATGAAAAAGTATCAAGCCTGACGGTGATCGCGCAGGTGTATGACAATTCATTGCACGAAGTATTTTCGCGTGAAGCGAAGGCGGATGTAGATGCGGATGGCGTCGCGAAAGTTCTAGCGCTTCCTGCGGAAGCTTTTAGTCCCGGTTCTCCGCTGTATTTCGTCAAGCTTGAGCTGCAATCGAATGACGGAAAAATCGTAAGTACAAACTTTTATTGGCTCTCGCCGAAGAAGAACGTTTACGAATGGGGAAAGACCGATTACAAATACACGCCTGTGTCTTCTTACGAAGATTTGACCGCTCTTCAGAACTTGCCCAAAGCCAAACTCGAAGCTAGCGGAACATCTGTTTCCACTGCGGACGGGCCAGAAGTTCACCTGACGCTGAAGAATCCCAGCGAACATTTGGCTTTCCAAGTGCGATTTGGAGTCCGGAAAAAAGGTCAAGACGCCGAGATACTTCCTGTGTTTTGGGATGATAACTATATCGAGCTGATGCCCGGAGAATCCCGCGAAATCAGCGCAAAATACCTTCGCACCACAGACACTTCTGAGCCGCTTGAAATGACGGTAGCGGGTTGGAACATTGAAACCATCACCATTCCGTTACCAGCTAGCGCTGCATCTTCTGCTGCAGGTGCAGGTAGCCGGCGCTGATGCCTAACGAGCACTCAAAGCCTGCTCCTTTCACGCCACACAGCTTTCCGAATTCCATGCTGAGGGAAATCTACGAGCAGCCGCATGCGATTCGTGAATGCGTTCGCCGCAACATACAGGGGGATTCCATTTTCCCGGATGCGTTGCAACCGATCGATAGTGCAATTGTCGCTTTCAAGAAAATCATTATCGCCGCTAGCGGTTCAAGTCGCCATGCAGGCCTGGCGGGCGAGATCATGATGGAAGATCTGGCGGGAATCGCGGTGGACGTGGAATATTCCAGTGAATATTGCTACCGCTCCACGCACGCTGACACCGAACCGATTGTGATAGTGATCACCCAATCGGGCGAAACGGCTGACACGATAGCAGCGCAGCGCCAGGCGCTTAGTCGCGGAGCGAAGACGGTCGCAATCTCGAATGTCGCTGATTCCACCATCGCTCGCGAAGCCAGCGCCACGCTGCATACATTTGCGGGTTTGGAAAAAGCGGTGCCGGCAACCAAGAGTTTTACCTCACAGCTGACCATCCTTTATCTGCTGGCGTTGTTTCTTGCGCGCAAACGCGGCCGAATCACTTCGCGCGTCGTACGCGCTCATCTGGAATCCCTGGGCGCGCTTCCTGGTGAAATTGAAAAGGCGCTTTCGTCGTGGGATGCCCAAGCCGCCGGTTGCGCGCGCGATTATCAACATGCCAAGGCATTCTTGTTTCTTGGCCGCGGCGTTCATTATGCGATTGCACGCGAAGGCGCGTTAAAGCTGAAGGAAATTTCTTACGTGCAGGCGGAAGGCCTTCCTACCGGCGAACTCCGCCACGGTCCCAATGCTCTGGTGGACGAAAAGCTTCCGGTGATTGTTCTTGCCGCGCGCGATTCCGCTGATCCGGATTCGGTGCTGCGCTACGAAAAGACGCTTGCAGTACTTGAATACATAGGGAACCGCGGCGGAAAAGTGATTGCGATTGCATCAGAAGGAGACCGCGCCATTGCGACGCTTGCGGATCGTGTGATTCATGTTCCGTCCGCGCCGGAACTACTTCTGCCCATCCTTGAGGTTGTGCCGTTGCAACTTTTCGCTTACCACTTCGCCACGCTGAATGGCTGCGATGTGGATCATCCCAGGAACCTAGTAAAATCGGTCACCACTGAATGACCACGGAAATAAGTCCGGCCACCTCCAGCGCACCAAAGCTCAAACGCACCCTGCTCCTTTGGGACCTCATCATCATCGGCATCGTGATCATCCAGCCGATCGCGCCGATGGGCATTTACGGTGTGATCAGTAACGCAGCTCGCGGGCATGTGGTCACCACCATCCTGATCGCCATGGTGGCAATGCTTTTTACCGCCGTTAGCTACGGGAAAATGGCGCGCGCCTACCCTAGCGCTGGCTCCGCTTACACCTATGTCGGTCAGGAGATTCATCCTGCGCTTGGTTATGTGACCGGCTGGGCGATGTTGATGGACTACATTCTGAACCCCCTGATCTGCACGGTCATTTGCAGCAAGCTGACTCAAAATATTTTGCCGGGCATGCCTTACTGGGTGCTCGCTGTGGGATATGCAGCAGGGTTCACGGTTCTAAACCTACGCGCGGTGAAGACATCCGCGCGGATTAACGATGTGCTGGCAGCTGGAATGTCGATCGTGGTCGTGATATTTTTCGCATTCGTAATACGTTTCATCTGGGGCCTGCACGAATATGGCACCGGTTTTTTCTGGCAGCCTTTCTACAACCCGCAGACGTTCAGTTTTAGCGGCGTTTTCCGTGGGACTTCGATCGCCGTTCTCACTTATATCGGTTTCGATGCAATTTCGACGCTTTCAGAAGAGGTCGAGAATCCGCGTCGAAATATCATGCTGGCCACCGTCCTGGTCTGCGTGATCACCGGGATATTGGCATCACTCGAGGTGTACGCTGCGCAGCTCGTTTGGGGCTCGAATCCGTTTCCGCCTGACAAAGTGGAATCTGCGTTTCCTTTGGTGGCTTTGCGAGCAGGGGGCTTCTTTTTGTTCCATCTACTTAATTTCACGGTGTTGATTGCGAATATCGGATCGGGAATGGGATCGCAGCTCGGAGCTGCACGTTTGCTTTATGGGATGGGACGCAGCAACGGAATCCCGAAAAAGTTTTTTGGTGCGATTGATCCCAAGAACCACATTCCGCGTAACAACGTATTGTTCGTTGGCGCGCTCGCTCTGACGGGCGCTTTTCTAATCAGCTACGAGCGCGGTGCAGAATTGCTTAATTTCGGCGCGTTGATAGCGTTCATGGGAGTGAACGGTGCGGCATTTGCTCGCTATTACATGCGAGCTCCGGAAAAACGCTGGACCAACCTTGTTTCACCGGTTCTTGGATTTTTGATCTGTTTTTTTATCTGGCTAAACCTTAGTCCCGCCGCAAAAATCGCAGGGTGCGTATGGATGGTAATTGGAATAGCGTATGGCGCGGTCAAGACCAAGGGTTTCCAGTCGGACCTGGTGAAATTCGACGTTCCTGCCGAAGACGAATAGCAACCGCGAAATTCTAATCTGGCTCTTGCGTCACGATGTGGACGTCCACGGCGGGCGCGTCGCGTAGAAAACGGTTAATCGCGTTCATGTAAAGCAGTTTTCGCCAACCTTCTACCGCCGACCTTCCAAAAATAACTTGGGTCACGTGCTTGTCTCGCGCAAATTGTGCGGTCACGTCAGCAATATTTTCGCCCTTCAGGCGAACTGGTTTAGCTCCCAAACTTTCCGCAAATTGTAAATTTGCAACTAGGGCTTTTTCTTCCTGCTCGTCGGTCGGACGATCATCGACGTGCACGGCATAAAGCTCAGCGTCCATGCGGCGCGCCATCCTAGCCGCTCTCGCCACCAAATACTGGGCCTTTGGGCTTCCGCTGATGCAAACCGCGATTCGCTCGCGCACAGCCCAGCTTTCGCGGATGTCCTTTTCCACCATGTAGGATTCCAAGCTACGATCCACTTGTTCGGCTACCTGTCGGAGAGCGAGCTCGCGCAAGGCAATCAAGTTGCCGCGGCGGAAAAAATTCTTCAGTGCTTGCTCCACTTTCTCACCACCATAAACGTCGCCGCGTCTCATGCGATTTTGCAGCGCTTCAGGCGTCAAGTCGATCATCACCGTTTCATCCGCCATCTGCAGGACCCAATCCGGAACGGTTTCGCGCACCTGTACTCCGGTTATCGCCCGCACGGTTGGCGCAATGCTTTCAATATGCTGGATATTGAGAGTCGAGAGAACGTCGATCTTCCCTTCGATAATTTCGAGCACGTCTTCATAGCGCTTGCGATGTTTGCTGCCGGGAATATTCGTGTGCGCGAGTTCATCGACCAGAACTACTGCCGGATTGCGCGCGATGATCGCGTCCGTATCCATCTCCTCAAAAAGTGTGCCTTTGTAATCGATCTTGCGGCGCGGGATGACTTCAAGTTGCGGAACCAATTCCGCTATGCCTTTTCGTCCGTGGGTCTCCACCACGCCGATAGCGAGGTCTTCTCCTCGGCTTTTTCTCCGGATGGCTTCGCTGAGCATGCTGTAAGTTTTTCCCACGCCCGGCGCGTAGCCGAGAAACAACTTCAATATGCCTTTGGTTTTCTCCGGTGGCTTAGAAACTGCCAGCCATTCTTCAGGGGTCTTTGGCATCGCGTTTAATCTCTTTTACGAGCGAGTGGTAAAGCTACGATAGAATGGCCTACGTGCGCGAGCCCTTTCTCTATCGTTTTCTGCGATTTGCAGTCGCTTTGGGCCTCGTCCTGGGAATTTCCCTATTTTATCGCCGCGTACTTCCGGTCAATCCCACTACGGTTGCTCTTACGTTTCTTCTCGCTATTTTAGCTGTTTCAACCGTGTGGGGCATTGCAGTATCCGTTTTCATGTCCATCGCGGCAATGCTCGCCTTCAATTATTATTTTCTTCCTCCAGTTGGAAAGTTCACGGTGGCAGATCCCCAAAACTGGGTGGCGCTCTTTGCTTTCCTGGTAGTCTCCGTTAGTGCCAGTAGTCTATCCACTCGGGCGCGACAAAAGGCTGAAGACGCCTCGGCGCGCCGCCAGGAAATCGAGAAATTGTACGCTTTCAGCCAGGTTCTGCTCGAATCCGGCAACGTAATCCAATTGCTCAACCGCATTCCCGCGCAGATCGTAAATACTTTTGAAGTGGGCGCCGCGGCGTTGTTTTTGTCCGAAAAACAAAAAGTATACCGCTCCGGACCGGTGATTCCGCGACTCGATATAGACAGTCTCAAAGCCATCGTCGCCCGCGAAGAACCGGTCATCGATATTCCCAATAGTCTTTGTTTTGTTCCCGTCCGGCTGGGTGTGCGTCCGATCGGCAGCCTGGGAATTTCCGGATCGACTCTCTCGCGTCAAACGCTTGAAGCCATCGGGACATTAATCGCCGTCGCTGTGGAACGCGCTCGCGCCATTGAGCAGCTGGGGCAAACGGAAGCCACACGCGAGGGCGAACGTTTGCGCACTGCGTTGACCGAGTCCGTGACACACAATCTGCGAACCCCGCTAACTTCGATCAAAGCCTCGGTAACGAATCTCCTAACGAACAATGGTCTTACAGAAGCGCAGCGACAGGATCTTCTCACCGTTATTAATGAAGAAAGTGACCGTCTCAATCGGCTCGTTGGCGAGGCCGGCGAGATGGCGCGTCTTGACGCAGGCGAAGTGCAGCTCAAGCTTGAATCCACCTCCATCGAGGATGTAATCAACGCCGCGTTAAGCCAATGCAAGTCCCTGCTCGGAAATCGTACTGTGCGAGTCGTGGTGGCGCCGGGTCTTCCGCGCGTTCGAGTCGATATCGGACTAGTGAAAGAGGCCCTTTCGCATTTGATCGAAAACGCGAATCAATATTCTCCACCGGACCAGCCCATTACCATTACCGCAGAGCAAAACGACAAATTTATCGTCACCAGCGTGGCCGATCGCGGCGCGGGAATTGACGACTTGGAACAAAGCTTGATCTTTGAAAAATTTTATCGCGGTAAAGACCAACGGTTTCTGGTACAGGGTACCGGGATGGGGCTGCCGATCGCTAAGGCAATTGTCGCAGCTCACGGCGGCTCGATGAGCCTGACCAGCCAACGCGGACAAGGATCTGTTTTTTCCTTCACTTTGCCGGTTGACCACACCCGCGTTGCAAATCCATGAGTGCGTCCACGATCCTGGTTGTTGACGACGAACCTCAAATCCGCCGGGTGATGCTCACAACACTCACATCGCACGGTTATTCCGTGATAGAAGCTGCCAGTGGTGAAGAAGCCCTGGGAAAAATTCGCACGGAACGTCCCGACCTGATTCTGCTGGATGTAAACATGCCAGGAATTTCGGGACTTGAGACCTGCGCCGAAATTCGTACTTCCAGCGACGTTCCTATCATCATGCTCACCATACGAAATAGCGAACGCGATAAAGTTGAGGCGCTGGATGCCGGCGCAGATGATTACGTCGTAAAACCTTTTGGCGTCCAGGAACTGATGGCGCGCATCCGTGCCGCGCTCAGGAGAAGCAGTCCGGGTGATGCGACTCCTGCGTTCGCGTCCGACGATTTAAAAATTGACTTCGAAAAGCGCCTGGTGAACGTGAAAAATCGTCCGGTGCGCCTTACGCCGAAAGAATTCGAGCTTCTGCGCCACTTGGTTGCGAATCGCGGGAAAGCCTTGGGGCATCGGCGGCTTTTGCAGGCTGTGTGGGGGCCCGATTACGGGGAAGAAACGGAATACCTGCGCGTGTTTATAAACCAACTACGAAAGAAGATCGAGCCGGATCCGCACAAGCCTCGTTACATCCACACAGAGCCTTGGGTAGGCTACCGATTTGATCCGCCTCCGGACAAAGCGGCCGACACCGAGAACTGAAGAATAGCTTTTAGTGCACCGCGTGGATTTCATCCAGGTCGAGGTTCAGTTCTAGAACATTCACGCGCGGCTCGCCAAGAATTCCGAACTGGCGTTGTTGAGTGTGGCGCTGCACCACAGCTCGCAAGTCAGTCTCGGTCATTTTGCGTTCTTTGGCTACACGCGGAATCTGGAATTCCGCTGAAGCCGGTGAGATATCGGGATCCAGTCCTGAGGCCGATTCGGTCACCAGATCGATCGGAATCGGCGCGTTGGGGTTCTCCGCTTGCAACGTTTGCACGCTCGCGGAAACCCGATCGAGCAGGGCTTTGTTGCTGGGAGCGAGATTCGATCCTTGCGATTGCGTGGGGTCGTAACCGGCCGGCCCTGCTGCTGAAGGACGCGGATGAAAATACCAAGGAGCGGTGAACGGCTGTCCGATCAGCCTTGAACCGACTGGCTGGCCGCGGTACTCAATCAAATCTCCATTTGCCCGATGTGGATAAAACACCTGGGCCAGCCCGGTAACCACCAGGGGATAGATAATTCCAAGAAGCGCCGTGGTAGCCAATGTCATCCAAATCGAAATTAGCAGGTTTCTTTTCACGTTAACCTCAGGCCAAACCAATATGCGTAATAAGCAAATCAATCAGCTTAATGCCCAGAAAGGGCGCAATCACGCCGCCCAATCCATAGATCAAAAGATTCCGGCGCAGCAGTGCTTCTGCTCCCGCCGGGATGTATTTAACGCCTCGCAGCGCCAGCGGCACGAGCGCAATAATAATCAGCGCGTTAAAAATTACGGCGGACAACACAGCGGATTGCGGCGTCTTCAGTCCCATTACGTTTAACAACATGAGTTGAGGAAATGCGCCTGCGAACATTGCCGGAATAATCGCAAAATATTTTGCGACGTCGTTTGCAACGGAAAATGTGGTCAGCGCGCCTCGCGTGATGAGAAGTTGTTTTCCAATTTCTACAATCTCGATCAATTTCGTGGGGTTGGAATCCAGGTCCACCATGTTGCCCGCTTCTTTTGCGGCTTGGGTTCCCGCATTCATAGCTACGCCGACGTCCGCTTGGGCCAGCGCTGGAGCGTCATTCGTTCCATCACCGGTCATGGCTACCAGCTTGCCCTTTGCCTGCTCGTTGCGAATTAGCGCAAGCTTGTCTTCCGGCTTCGCTTGCGCCAGGAAATCATCCACTCCCGCTTCTCGCGCGATAGCTGCCGCCGTCAAAGGATTGTCGCCGGTGATCATCACCGTTCGAATACCCATGGCGCGCAGTTGGTCGAACCGTTCGCGCATCCCGCCTTTTACGATGTCCTTTAAGTAAATCGTCCCGAGCACGCGGCGATCTTCAGCCACGAGCAGTGGTGTGCCTCCGGCATTCGAAATAGCCTTTACCGTTTCCTCCACTTCGTGGGGAGCCCGAATGCTTCCTTGAGAGCAATGTTGCAAGATAGCGTCCGGTGCGCCCTTGCGGATCTCGCGACCGTCGAGATCAACTCCAGACATTCTGGTCTGCGCTGAAAACGGAATAAAAGTCGCGGCGTAGGAGGAGAGCTCGCGCCCGCGTAGGCCGTATTTTTCTTTGGCGAGCACGACGATCGAGCGGCCTTCTGGAGTTTCGTCAGCCAGAGAAGCCAGTTGCGCGGCGTCGGCGAGGTCTTCTTCTTTCACTCCCGGGGCCGGGACCAACTCTGTTGCGCGGCGATTTCCCAGTGTGATTGTGCCGGTCTTGTCCAATAGCAACGTATCCACGTCGCCTGCTGCTTCGACAGCTCTGCCAGACATTGCCAATACGTTCCGTTGAACCACGCGATCCATTCCGGCAATCCCGATGGCCGACAGAAGTCCGCCAATGGTGGTAGGAATCAAGCAGACCAGAAGCGAAATCAGAACGAAAACCGACTGAGGAGCGCCGCTATAAATTGCCATGGGCTGCAGTGTTACCACCGCAAGCAGGAATATGATTGTTAAGCCCGCCAGGAGAATATTGAGCGCAATCTCATTGGGAGTTTTCTGGCGTTCGGCGCCTTCCACAAGTTTGATCATGCGGTCCAGGAATGTTTCTCCCGGATTCGCCGTGATTTTCACGGTGATTTGATCGGAGAGTACACGTGTTCCACCAGTCACGGCCGAGCGGTCTCCGCCGGATTCGCGTATGACCGGCGCGGATTCCCCGGTGATGGCCGACTCATCCACCGAGGCCACGCCGACAACCACCTCACCATCTCCCGGTATGAACTCACCTGCCGAAATCACCACTAAGTCCCCGACCCTGAGCTTCGATCCAGGCACCTCTTCCAACAGGCCATCAGGCTTCATACGCTTCGCCATGGTTTCCAGGCGGGCTTTCCGCAATGTTTCGGCTTGCGCTTTACCGCGCCCCTCGGCCATAGCTTCTGCGAAATTCGCGAACAGCACGGTAAACCAGAGCCACAGCGTAATCTGAAGTTCGAATCCGAAATTGCCGTTGTGCCGCAGCAAATCTTTTATGAGCTCTACGCTGGTGACGACAGAACCCACCTCAACAACGAACATCACCGGGTTCTTCATCAGCGTGCGAGGATTGAGCTTGACGAAAGAATCCTTCACCGCCACGGCAATAATTCCCGAAGTCCACAGCGATTTTTTCCCAGGAGTAGATGTGATTGTCATAGGTTCCTAAAAAACCTTTCCTGCGTTCATCAACAAATGCTCAAGAATTGGTCCTAGACTCAAAGCGGGGAAAAATGTGAGCGCGCTAACGATCAGCACCACACTGATCAAGAGTGCAGAGAACAGTGGCGTGGTTACCGGGAAGGTTCCGGCGGATTCCGGGACAATTTTCTTGCGGGCCAGATTTCCTGCTATGGCTAGAACTGGGATTACCATGAAAAATCGTCCCAGCAACATATCGAACGACATGGTGACGTTGTACCAAGGCGAGTTCCAGTTGCCCCCGTTGAACGCTGATCCGTTATTCGCTGCACCCGAAGTGTAGGCATACAAAATTTGTGACAAGCCGTGCGGCCCCGGATTCGTGATGGCGGCTTTGCCGTAAGTCGTTACGACCCCGATCGCCGTAAATACGAGAATGATCAAAGAAAAAATGAGCACCGAAAGCATGGCCATTTTTACGTCGTACGCTTCGATTTTCTTGCCCAGATATTCAGGCGTCCTTCCAACCATCAGTCCCGCGATAAACACAGCGAGAATCACCATTACCAGCACGCCGTAAAGTCCCGCGCCCACTCCGCCAAAAACGACTTCACCGAGCATCATGTTGATCATCGGTACCATTCCACCGAGCGGGGTAAACGAATCATGTTGGCCATTAATCGCGCCGCAGCTCGCATCGGTAGTCACTGTCGCAAAGAGAGCGGAATTCGCAATCCCAAAGCGAATTTCTTTCCCTTCCATGTTCCCGCCCGGCTGCGTGGCACTCACTTTCTGGTCGGTGCCATGCAGCAGCGGATTGCCTCGCGATTCAGCCGTATAGGCGCAGATAACTCCCGCCAAAAAGAGCGCGGCCATAGCGCTCCATACCGCCCATCCATGCTTCTGCGACCCTGTCATGCGGCCCAACGTGTAAGTAAGTCCCGCGGGAATCGCAAAAATCAAAATGATCTGAATGAAATTAGTGAGCGGATTAGGATTTTCGTAAGGATGCGCGCTGTTAGCGTTGAAAAACCCCCCGCCATTCGTGCCAAACATCTTGATGGCTTCTTGGGAGGCCACCGGTCCCTGCGGAATCACTTGTGTCGTAATTTTCTGCTGCGTTGTTTTTCCGTCCGCACCGGTTACTTGCGCAGTCTGCGGATCCAGAAGCTGAGTCGTAACGTACGGCTTGAGATTCTGAATCATTCCTTGTGACACAAAAAACAGCGCAATCAACACGCAGGAAGGCAGCAGAACCCACAAGTTCGCTCGCGTAAGATCTACCCAGAAATTTCCGATTGTCGCTTTCTCACGTCGCGCGATTCCACGAATCACCGCGATGGCCAAGGCTATTCCGGTCGCAGCCGACATGAAGTTGTGGTAGGCAAGTCCGGCCATCTGAGTGAAATAACTCATGGTCGTCTCGCCCGAATAGGCTTGCCAGTTTGTGTTCGTGGTGAATGACGCGGCGGTGTTAAACGCCAAATCGGGCGCCAGGTTCGGCCAGTGTTGCGGATTCCAGGGCAGATGTGTCTGAAAACGCTCAATCAAATAGAGGAGAATCATGGAAACGGCACTAAAGAGAAGCATCGAGATTGCGTACTCCGTCCAGCGCATCTCGAGACGCTCGTCAATACCGACGAGCCGATACAGTGTTCGCTCAACCGGACGCATCAGGCCGTCGAGGAAGGTCTTCTCGCCATTAAACACTCGCGCCATATAGGTGCCCAGGGGCTTGGTCAACGCAAAAATCACCAGCAAGAACAGACCGATTTGAAACCATCCATTTGCAGTCATGGTTAGAACTTCTCCGGCCACAGCAGTGCCGCCACCAGATACACGAACAGCAGCACGCAAACTCCCAACAAAATTACATTTCCCAACATTGTTCTCGCCCCCTACTTCAGCCGTTCACAACCCCACACGTACGCTATTGCTGCGACAAAAAAGCCAATCGTGCAGATCACAAACACAAAGTCCCGCATTAGAACTTCACCATGATGGACATGTCGATAAACGATTCATCTCTGCGAAGGTCCGGGAACCAAACGCTACTGAGGCCACCACCGCAAGCCTGTTCCGCTGCTGGCAAAGTTGTCTGTCCCGATGAAACGCCAGTGATGCATGCGAAATCCGTAGGCGAGCCATTATTACCACCTGGGGGCGTAATCCCGCCGCGGCCCGACCAGTAGGGCACATTTGCGTGGCGATAATCATATTCCCAGCGGAACGTGATGTATTGCTTCGGCATGTAGTCAAACGTAAAGGACGAATCCCACGCTTTGAACGGGTCCCCTGGGTTCTCTGTAAAATACGGCGAATTCGTCGATGCCGTAACGGCTGTTTCTCCGTTGATCGGCGGGAGTAGGACTAAGTAACGACCTGGATTATTGATTTTTCCTCCGCCAAGAGTTACTGCAAACAGGTCCTTGTGGAACCAGAAACGGTTGTAGAGCATGAATCCCACGAAGCTTTGTTTAGGTCCGCCTTTGTGATTACCATAGCAACTCACGCCGCTCCCATATTCACAACCCAAATCCCCGGTCAGAGTGAACGCCATCTTGTCGAGCGTCGTATCCGGCCGGTCGAAATACTTCACTTCAATACTGTTGTCGGTATGGATTCTCTTGCGATGTGGGACGAACAGATCATCCTCACCCAGACCGTAATTGTTCGAAATGATGTTGACATAGCTAGTTGGAGTCCACTTGAGTTGGCCTCCGAGACCCGGTGTGTGGTTCGCCGAAGCGTACGCTTGCCACCCGTTAATGAACCAAGGCTCAATCTTCAAGTGTTTCGTAGGAAAAATCTGCACTCGCACGCCGTTGAAAAACCAGGGAGTGTTGGAGGAAACGTAGGAAGGTTGATAAGCCCAATTGTCAAAATTGTAGTAACTGAAAAGACCGACATAGGACATGAAGATTCCTGCGTCCACGTTGATTCCGTACATTACGTTGAAGTGATACCCGCCATAGGCTTCTGATATGTAACGGTACGCGTCAGCCAAATCCCATTGGCCGTGGCCGGGGCTCGGGTCATTGCGGGGCGTAGTGACCGAATACATACCAAACTGGGTCATCAACCTGCCGCGAACGTTATCCCAGTGAAAATCGCCGCCCACACCAAGCTGTTCGAGCTGCACTTCCTGCGATCTGAAGAGTTCGCTTGAGCCACCCATGGAATGGTCTGATGGATGGTTGAAGTCGAATACGTAGTCAGTGTCGACTCTGATTTCCGGGGTAAAGAACTTAGTGTCCCAGAATATGTCTTTCGTGCGTGGATTGCCGTTGAGCCAGGTCCAGTCCGCATCCGAAAATGGTTGTGGTTTCCCCTGAGCCGCAGCTGGTGCTTGTGTCGTGGGCTCGGCTTGCGCAGCGATGGGTGCTGGAGCCGCGATCGAAGACGAAGACGTTAGGGCAGGGACAGATGGTGCAGGGGTAGGCGCTGAAGCTTTTGCCGATAGCGGTGGTTGGGGGGAACGAGCCTTAAGTTCCGCTTCGAGCTGTTCGATGCGCGCTTCCATAGCCTCTAGTTTCTTTGCCACGGCAGGCGGTATTTGCTGATCGCTCGCCTGACTACTCGCCGCCGCTTGACCGACGGAGCCTCCGGAGGTCTGCTGGCCTTCCACCACATTCTGAGCAAAAGTTGGTGTCGGCATGGAAAAAAGCAAACCGAGAGCGACTACTACATTGCAAACTGCCAAAACTGTTGAGCGCAACGTTTCCATTTTCATTTTTAAATCCAAGCCTTTCTGGTCTAAGCCAGGCTATGCCCTAAAAATTTTAGTCATGTCCATAATGTCGATTCTTGCCGACCCGGAGTACGTTATTGGACTACAGTTCTGGGGTCTGCGATTGCCGCCACATGAGACCTACGGCGAATGTCACCTCAAAGAAACCGAGCCATCTACAAACTTGCCAATCGAGCAGACTGCAACCATTTCAAGATCAATGCCGAGTCAGCAACAAATTAAACAGCTCGATTCCGACGAACAAAGTGGCCAAACCTCCCACACCGAACACGAGATCCATCAACGCTTGTTTCCGCGAGCTTCGGTACCCAGCGATCTTCTCGATCCAAGCGTTCTCCGACTCCAGTTCCGCCCGGTAGAAATAACACTGCGTATGATTTTTGCGAGTGCTCAGCTGTTTGTGTTCGCGGTGGAGTTGGATAAGCACATGGACATGAAATCCACACAGAGTCCCGTAAATAACTAAAAAGATGATCCCAGTCATATCGATCGCCTCCTTCTAACTGCGCAGCTCCAATCTCAACCGGCGCAGATAGGGACGAACGATGGTTCGAGCTTAGTCGAGCAAACATCAGGGAGGCATAAGTAAGGCATAAAGATTTCGTAATGAGATAACGTTAAGGTTCTATGGGCTTGGAGGATGCTATTCAAATTTGAAGCGCGTTTAAGCGAGGATGCCTTTGAAGCCTGGGGCGATCCTATAGAATGAGTACTCTGACTATCCCACAAAAATGATACGAAGTGGTATCGAGCCCGGGTCATTCCACATCAGGGCCAGTACCGGTCAGCAAGCACAGCAAAGCATCAAGAAATGTTTTTGTCGGCTGGAGACTCGGCCTAAAATGGTCTCGCCCTTCGGGCCGGACGCTCTACGATACAAATTAGACGCGACATTGATGAGAAAGTTCATCCGACTTCTTGGGATCCTTTTTTGTGCCGCAGTTTTGATTCCCTCGGCGCTTGCCAGGAAAACTGAGCGCCCTCCTCTGCCGGCCAAAATCATGCAAGCGAATTCCGTTTACGTGGACTGCGTCTGTCCACGAGGATTGGCCGTCGCGCGGGACATTGCTCTGCAGCAACTCCAAAGCTGGGGACGCTTTCAGATCTCGCAACAGCGCCGCCAAACGGATCTGGTCTTTCTCTTTTCCGGGAACCCGTACTTGGGAGACTACGTCACTCGCGATGGCCCCGATGACCGGCCCGTGAAAGTCGACTTCACGATCATGACTGTCATTGACCCGAACACAGGCCAAACTCTGTGGACTGATTCAAGGCGCTGGGGCAGCCTGCGCGTGCGCGGGGCTACCAAGGATTTGATCGAAGAGCTACGTCAGCAAATGGAAGAACAGGTGAAGAGGTGGAGCCTTAATGACATTCTTTTGTGCAGCGTGACCCCGGTATATGCAGGTTTTGCGCACCTCTCGCCCGAAGAAGCGCTCGCGAAATCCAACTCTGGAAGCGCAAAAGTTTCCGGCGCACCCGAGGACCTCATTTTGACCTCTCCTGACGCACCGGCCTTTTGTAAACGCGCTGAGTTCCTACTTAATCCGGAGCGCCGAATCATCGGCTTCAAGGTATGCGCGTCCCGCGCAGATGACCTGGATGTCGGCGAAGTCCTTCAGCGTGCCGACCAATTTGATTTCGCGGGCGCCAAATATTCCGGCAGCGATCAAGTCTATTTTAACGCACAGAGCAAAGATCGGAAAATCCTGATCCAATTTAACGTAGACGGCCACAGATCAATTCTCTCGCTGGTCTCCTTTTTTTATTAAGGAGATATCACTCCCGCGCGCTCGAGCGTCTTCGGCCGATCAACCTGGCTAAGAAGGAAGATGTCTGGCGCATTTTGATGCGGAGAAGTTAGGCTTCGAGTTTGAATTTCGTTGTGGCCAACGCGTATAACCTTCGCCACAGCAGGCGATTGATAGTGACTACCATTGCCGCCATCAAGATCGTGGCCGCAATTAGCACACGGGAATTTCCGGAGTCCGCCGCAGCGCTAATTACCGATCCAAGACCAGTAACCGTATAGGTTTGGCCCTTGAATCGAAAATATTCCGCGATGATGCTCGCGTTCCAGGCGCCGCCGGATGCCGTGACGAATCCGGTGATCAGGTAGGGAAAAATTCCCGGTAGGTACAGTTCGCGCCAGCGCTCCAGTTTATCGAAACGAAAAACATTGCATACTTCCTTCAAATCCGTTGGTATCGCCATGGCCCCAGCAATTACATTGAATAAGATGTACCACTGTGTCCCCAACAGCAGCAGCACGATCGAACCGATGCCGAGTCCGCCTCCGACTCTGATTAGGACCAGGAGAATTATGGGGAACAGCGCTGTGGCGGGAACGGACGCGGCAATCTGCGCGATTGCTTGAGCAATTGCGGAAAGCTTTGGCTTCAGCCCTACGATAATGCCCACTGGAATCGTCCACAGTCCAGCGAGCACTAAAGTGAGTACCACACGGAGAAATGTTGCACCCGCTCCGACAAAAATTCCGCGGACTTCTGTTTTCGTAAGACCGGCTAGCAAAATGCTCATCTTCATGAACGCATAAGCCACGCCCACCAAGATCGCGCCCAAAAGTAGACGCGATATCCAAGCGCCCACAACGCCGATACTTTGTTTTGTTACAGATGCGGCGCGTCTCTCCGCAAAAAACAAACTGAGATATTCTCGCGCCGGTATCAACGATATCCGCGCCACAAAGGGCAAAACCCTCGATCGTCTGAGCAGGTCCAGAACAAAAGAATGCGGGCTGTCCACAGATTCAACTTGTTCGAATTTGAATTTTTCAGTCCAGGCAATTACGGGACGCCAGATGAGCTGATCGATCATCACGATAATTCCGATCATCACGCCGAGTCCCCAAGCGATCGCCCGCATGTCGCCTGCATTGGCTGCCGTTTGCAGATACGAACCCAGTCCCGGAAGGCGCAAATCGCGATTCCCCAAAACAAACATTTCGCAAGCCATCAGAAAAAACCAGCCGCCCGCCACTGACATCATCGAATTCCAAACCAGTCCGATGGCCGCATAGGGCAGTTCCATCTGCGTAAACCTCTGCCACCAGCTCCAGCGATAGATCTCGGCGACCTCTCGCATTTCTCGCGGAATACTTTTCAGCGAAGAATAAAAGCTGAAGGTCATGTTCCAAACCTGCCCAGTAAAAATAAGAAGAATAGAACCGAGTTCCACGCCGAGCTGTCTAGTGGGAAAGAGCGCAACCATAGCCAGCATCACGCCCGGAAGAAAACTCAATACTGGAATGGACTGCAACGTATCCAGCAGGGGAATCAGGAACTTTTCGGCTTTCGCGTTGTATGCCGCGACGTATCCATAGACCAGCGTAAATAGCAAACTGCACACATACGCGATTGCGATACGTAGCACGGAAAATATCGCATATTTCGGCAGCGCGTCGGCACCGAGGTCGATTGCGGTTTGCGCGTTCGCGGGAGCCATCCAATAGTGAGTAAGCGACAGCAACGCATAAAATAAAGCGAGCCCTGCGCAAATAACCGGCAGATCCCGCAAAAGAGAAGGTACGGTCCTGGGAATTGTCCCCCAGGTTAACACTCGCGCTGATGTTTTGTTGTGCGTCATCAGTGCAAGCGCGCGGCTTCCTGGGAGTCTGCGGTTTCTCCAGGCTGAATCAACCGCAGGCGGTCGCTTTCGGAGTCGTAGGTGAAGATGTCAGCATATCGTCCCCAGTTCAACGCGGTTTCAATTTGTTGCTCCACGTCATGTGCGGGCAAGCGCTCATCCAGCAAATCGCGGAAAAATTCCAGTGGCATGGTGTGGTCTGACTTGCTTTCGAGAGCCGTGACAATCTGTTGCATCAACGGCACATGAATCAGCGCTTCGCGGAACAAACGTCTTCGGCTAGAGATATCCGCTTCAGCAAAAGCCCGTCCATGTGGAGTAATCTTCACATCTCCTTCATGTGCGGTGGCAAATCCCAGCATGATCGCCGCATCGAGGATCGGGAGCAGGTCGTCCACTTCGAGCAAAAGCGTTTCAGCCACGTGATAAAGATCTTCTTCGCCTCCGCGATCGATCAAGAGTTCGAGCAAACCCGCCACGCCTCCGGGTCGCGCGTGGGGAAGCAATGGAGTCGGTTGTTTTGCTGTAGCGGAAGGCGGCGCGAGCTCCAGCTCCGGCTTGGTCATTACTTTGTAAATGTAATCAACGTAGGGGAAGAACGCAGCGGACTTTCGGTCCCTCGGCTGGGGCAGCGCAATGCGAAAATCCGCGCGGATTCGCGCTGGATTGCGCCCCAGTACAATTACACGGTCTGCCAGCAGCACGGCCTCCTCAATATTGTGAGTCACGATAAAAATACTGCGCGTCGGGATTTGTTTCGCCAGCCATAAATCCATCAAATCACCGCGCAGGTTTTCCGCAGTAAGTACGTCCAAAGCTGAAAATGGCTCATCCATAAAAAGGACTTCCGGTTCCACGGCTAGCGCGCGCGCGAACCCTACACGCTGCTTCATACCACCCGACAGCTCTTTGGGATACGCCGTCTCAAAATTTTTCAAACCTACCGCATCTATGGTCTTCAGCGCTCTGCGGTGCCGTTCCTCATGTACCATTCCTCTTGCGAGCAATGGCGATTCCACGTTTTCCAGCACTGTGAGCCAGGGAAATAAAGCAAAACTTTGAAATACAATCGCGACGTTTGGGCTGCACGCTCCGACCGGCGCTCCATGCCACAGAACTTCGCCTGACGTCGGAGCTGCCAGGCCCGTGAGCATTCGCAAAAGGGTGGATTTCCCGCTTCCCGAAGGACCTAGCAGCGCGATAATCGTATTCGGCTCCACTGATAAATCCACTGGTGCGATCACTTGGATTTCGCTTCCATCCTTCTGCGTAAAACTTTTTGAAATTCCGCGCGCTTCGATGATCGGTTTCTCATCAGTGGAAATCCTTGCAGCGACTTCTTTTTCCTGCGCCGCTTCGGAGATTTGCTCGGAGTGCGGCGCGGCGGTGGAACCTGCTTCCGCAAGCTCATCCATCAAGGAATTCCAAGCTTCTTCAGGAAGAGCGTCCAGAAAATGATCGCGCTCCGCTTGGCTCATCGCCTCCACTATCGCGGCCATCTCGTGAAGGGGACGCGCGTGAAGCAGGACGTAGGCATGGAAATAGGGCAGATGATTCACGATGGAGGCGGCAAGCGGAATCGGCAGCCGGCGAAACAGAGCTTGCTGCTCTTCGAACCTCATAGCCATGATCGAATCAGCGACATCGCTGGGACTTAGCTCCCTAAGAAGTTCGATCGCGGACTCCCATTTTTGTTGGGAGAGAAGTTCTTGAAGTTTTGCAACCATTGACGCACTCATATCGGCACTGAACAGCCTACTACGGATTTCCGAGGACGAAACTGCGGATTATAGTTTCAAAACGCTTCAGTTGATCGTTCTTATGTTGCTTTTTCGGCTTGAGTACCAGCAAGGACTGTATCCGGAATGTGGAAAAATGGATCGTGCGCAAACTTCAGTTTGCGGCTGGTCGAAGTAAACTTCGGCTCTGCCGCCCTTGGTTGCACTCGCATAGTAATAAGTCACCGACCCTAGCGCGTTGCCGCTGACTTTACTCGACCTCCGTGCGAACGACACCCAGTCAGCAATGTACACGAACACCAGCAGCCCAATGATCACCGAAATTATTCGGTTTACGCTCATATGTTCACGATCCAGCGCATCATTCTATAGTTTATTGCAGAAGAAAAGTCTGGAATCCACGGCAGGGGGGCGCTGCAAGGCGTGCCACGGCCAACCTTGCCTGAACTTCCCGTTTTCAGTACCATAAAGCCCCAGCTCTTATCGTCCGCGCTTTATCCAGCGTGACGTTCATTCCTTCTGAGGCAAGCTCAATGGCACAACGAAATTCTTCCGCGCACCACGATATTCCTACGCTCGAAAAGGCGCGCACCGGCATCGCCGGGCTGGATCAAATCAGTGGCGGCGGTCTCCCGAAAGGGAGGACCACTATTGTGTGTGGCGGTCCTGGGTGCGGTAAGACCATGCTAGGACTGGAGTTCCTCGTCCGCGGCGCCACTCAGTTCAACGAGCCGGGGGTTTTAGTAGCGTTCGAGGAAACTCCCGAAGAGATGGCCCGAAACGTCGCGTCTCTGGGTTTTGATCTAAAGGATCTCGCGGAGCGCAAGAAACTTTCCCTCGATTTTGTGTATGTGGAGCCGAGCGAAATTCAAGAAACCGGGGAATACGACCTGGAGGGCTTATTCATACGCTTGCAGCACGCCGTCGATTCGGTAGGGGCTAAACGAGTGATGCTCGACACGCTTGAGGCTCTGTTCTCGGGATTCAGCAATCCCGGAATTCTTCGCGCCGAAATTCGCCGTCTTTTCCGTTGGCTGAAGGAAAAAGGCCTCACTTCCATGGTCACAGCGGAAAAAGGCGAAGGCACTCTTACGCGGCACGGCCTTGAAGAATACGTTTCCGATTGCGTCATTCTTTTGGATCACCGCATCACCGAACAAATTTCCACGCGGCGCATGCGCATCGTCAAATATCGCGGCACCAAGCACGGTGCCGATGAATATCCTTTCTTGATCGATGAGCACGGGATGTCGCTCTTGCCAGTCACTTCCATGGAACTCCAACATAAAGTTTCGAATCAGCGCGTTCCAACGGGAGTGCCGGATCTAGACAACATGCTGGAGCGAAAGGGTTACTTCCGCGGATCCAGCGTTCTCATGACCGGTGCCGCGGGTTGCGGCAAGACAATATTAGCCGCCAGCTTCGCCGAGGCCGCTTGTAAGAGAGGAGAGCGCTGTCTCTTTATCGGTTTCGAAGAATCCATGGATCAGATCACGCGAAACATGAAATCCGTAGGCATCAATTTTGAACCTTGGATCAAGAAAGGACTTTTGATTCATAGGGCCTGGCGCCCCACGCAATATGGAATGGAAATGCACCTGCTTCGCATCCACCAGCTCATCGAAAAATACGAGCCTTCTAACGTGATTATCGACCCCATCACAAATTTGATTACCGCGAGTACAGAAAAGGATGTTCATTCCATGCTCATGCGTCTGATGGATTTTCTGAAAGAAAAAGGAGTCACTTCGGTATTCACTAGTCTTTCCAATGTTGGCGAGATTGCGGAAAGCGAGGTGGGCATATCTTCTTTAATCGACACTTGGGTGTTATTGCGTTACACGGAACTTTTTGGAAAGAGACACCGGGGCCTTTTCGTCCTGAAGGCTCGCGGCATGGCGCATTCCACTCAGCTTCGCGAAATGCTCATAACTTCGCAGGGAATAAAGTTAGGTCCGGCCGCTGCATTGCTCGCCTATCGCGATCGGGAACGAGAACCTCAGCTTGACCATCAAGCAGCCCTTCCCAAAAGCGTGCGTAGCAAGGGAAACCGGCGCACGGCCGCACTAACACGCCGGTCTTCACGAGGTGCGCGATGAAAAAGAACTCCCAAGAACCGGCGGCCTGTGCAGATAATCATTTTCAGCTTCGGCTGTATGTGGCGGGCCAAACGCCGAAGTCCGTGGCTGCCTTGTCCAATCTGAGGCGTATCTGCGCCACGCACCTGGACGGACGGTATCGCATAGAGGTAATAGATTTAATGAAGAACCCGCAACTGGCGCAGGGTGACCAGATCCTAGCCATACCCACGCTGGTACGTAACCTTCCAAAGCCAATACGCAAAATAATCGGTGACCTCTCGGATACCGAACGCGTCTTAATTGGGCTGGACCTCCGCGGCTTGCAAGTTAGCAAGGCGAACAAGAATGCGGGAGCTTAATTTGAAACCCAAATCTGAAGCGAAGAATTCAAGCACACGCTCGCGCAAGTCGCTCGCTTCCAAAAAGATGTACCGATTGCGCTTGTACGTCACCGGTCAAACCCCTCGTTCCGCCTCCTCTTTGCAAAACCTGAAAGACGTTTGCGATGAATACCTGGCGGGAAGATTCGAGCTCGACGTGGTCGATATTTATCAGCAACCCGAACTAGCGCGCGAAGCACAAATTATTGCAGCTCCCACTTTAATAAAAATGCTCCCTCTGCCTTTACGCAAGCTCGTCGGCGACCTCTCCAACCGGAAACAAGTAATGATCGGACTGGATATAAAGGACGAAAAGGCATAGTGGTATGTTGCCCCGCAAAAAACCCGCTAAGGTTTCCAAGAAAAAATCCTCAGGGGCTCGCAATAAAGTTTTACGGGCTCGTGTGCAGGAGCTTGAAGACACGCTGATGGCAATTCGCCAGGGTACTGTGGACGCTCTCGTAATCAGCGCGCCGACCGGTGACCAGGTATTTACGTTACAAGGGGCCGAGCATCCCTACCGAGTGCTGGTGGAGACAATCAACGAAGGTGCCGCTACGCTCGATGCCGAAGGCACAGTGCTCTATGCCAATACGCGTTTCGCACAGTTTCTGAATGTCCCTCTTGAGAAGTTTATTGGCGCGCCACTGCAGAGCCATGTTCCGCCGTCTGCTCACGAAAAGCTCTGGGGTTTAATCCAGGAAAGTCTAAGTGAAAATATAAAAGGCGAAATTAGTCTTGAAACTGAAGAAGGCCGTCCTCGCCTAATCCAATTTTCCTTAAGCGCCGTGAAGAGTTCCATTCCGCAAACCATTTGCGTTGTGGCTACGGAATTGACGGAGTTGGCAGAAGCGAACGAAGCTCTAAAAGCTAATGGAGAAGCGCTTCGCCAACTTTCCAGCCGGCTGCTTCAGCTTCAAGACGAAGAACGGCGGCACATTGCTCGCGACCTTCACGACATTACCGGCCAGAAGCTTGCCTTTCAGTCCATCGTATTATCTCAACTGAACAATGCGGCAACCGATCCCGCCACTAAGATCGCCGTGGCCGAATGCCAACAGTTGACGAGCCAGGTCAGCGAAGAAATCCGGACTCTTTCATATCTCTTGCATCCGCCGCTGCTTGATGAGCTTGGCCTTTCATCGGCCGTGCATTGGTACACGCAAGGGTTCGAAAAACGCACCGGAATCCATGTTGAAGTGGACATCGCTCGCGATTTTCCGCGTCTGCCTGCGGATGTGGAAACCACGTTGTTCCGCATCATTCAGGAAAGCCTAACCAACGTCCACCGTTACGCGGGGAGCCCCACCGCGTTCATACATGTTTTGCGCGTTGACGCGGAAGTGAAACTGCAGATCGGCGACCACGGGAAGGGAATTCGAGCGGACATTCTGAAGTCGTCTCGCAACTCGGTTGCCCCGTTGGGAGTCGGCATTCAGGGTATGAAAGAACGCATGCGTCAACTTTCGGGACGCTTGGAAGTAACTTCACGGCCGAATCAGGGAACGGTAGTAACCGCCACTTTGCCCATCCGCGAGCAACGGGCTGAATCCGGTACATCTGATGGACGCCCGGGCCAGCGGTCATTCAAGTCCAACGGCGATGTCCTGGCGGACAGCGGGCCTCGAAGTCGAATTCTAATTGCCGACGACCACGAAGTGTTGCGGCGAGGCATACGAACCATGCTCGAGTCTGAAAAGAATTGGGAGGTTTGTGGTGAAGCATTCGATGGTCAAGAGGTCGTCGAGAAAGCGATTGCGCTGAGCCCCGACCTGATCATCCTCGATATAAACATGCCCGTCCTCAACGGAGTTGCAGCCGTGCGGAAGATATTATGTGAACGTCCAAAAACGCGGATCCTGGTTTTCAGTGTTCACGAATCGGATCAGACCATTCGCGAGATTCTTTCGTCTGGCGCGCATGGATATTTATCCAAGACGAAAGCCGGAGAGGAGTTAGTACAGGTAGTGAAACTGCTTCTGAGCGGCAAAACGTTCTATCCAGAAAAAGCGGCTGCAAATTAGTCGAGCTGCAAACTTCTTTCATTTTTTTCAGCCATCGTGCGTCGCGAGCGTCTAATTTCGGGCTGTAAGTGTCCAGAGTCGCGGAGGTTAATCGAAATTTAACTACAGCAACTCGGCCTCAGCTCTACAGGTTTCCCCGCATGGCGAATTCACTTAAAAGAACCCTATAGTACGCCGCCATCAGAATGGCGCCTGCTTTTAGCCATTTGCGCCGATTGGCATCGAAACTAGATGGAATCGCACGAAGGAGAAAAGCTCCATGCTCAGGACCATTCTCATTGTTATCATTGTGTTGTTACTGCTCGGATCGTTGCCGACTTGGCCGTATAGCGCGGGCTGGGGCTACTATCCAAGCGGTGGCCTCGGACTCATCCTCATCATTCTAGTCATACTTATACTCGCAGACCGTTTATAACCCTTTAACGTCGGCTCGCGCACAGAAGCATTGACGCGCCCGGTCTCTGGCGTTAGTCTCGCTGCAGAACGAGCGCGGTGCTCCAACCCCTTTGGGAGTGATATATGCCCAGTTCAACTTGGAAAGGCTATTTGACGTTTGGCCTCATCTCGATTCCTATTCGGCTTTCACCTGCTGCGCGCACAGAGCGAATTAGCTTCAATCAGTTGCATAAAGTCTGCCACGCTCGACTGAAGCAGCCTTTATTCTGCCCGACGTGCGATCGAATGGTAGAGCGTTCTGAAATAGAAAAGGGCTACGAGTACGAAAAGGGGCAGTACCTTCTCTTCTCCCAGGAAGAACTGGACGAAGTTGAGCCGGAAACCGCGCGAACAATGGATATCCTCGAATTCGCCAAGCTCGACGAAATTGATCCCGTCTATTTCGACGCATCCTATTACGTAATTCCAGAAGAACCGGGGCAGCGGGCCTATCAGCTTCTAATGGAAGCTATGGAGAAATCCGGGTACGCGGGGATCGCGAAAATCGCTATGCACAACCGGGAATACATCGTGATCATTCGTCCGCGCGAGCGTGGCCTCACGCTTCACACCATGTTTTATAACAACGAGATTCGTCCTGCCGCTGAATACGGTCACACCGACAAGGCTCAGATTAAGGAACAGGAACGCACGCTCGCTGAGCAACTCATCGAGAGTCTGGCAGCCCCTTTTGAACCCGGCAAATACCAGGATACTTACCAGAGTAGTTTGCAGGAGTTGATTGATGCCAAGGCCAGCGGCCGCAAGATCGCGGTCGTCCCGCGTGCAGCCTCCAAAACGCCAGTGATAGATTTAATGGAAGCGCTGAAGAAGAGTCTCGCGAACAAAACAGCTGTGGCTGCTGAAAAGAAGCCCACGGTTGTTCGCGCCTCGAAAACTGAAAGAAAACAGGGAAGAAAGGCGGGATGACCCGCCTTATTCTCTGTGCCATTCGTTAGGCCGGATTGCAGCAGACTTGCCCTCTGAAGGCGACGGCAGCGCAGAATATCTCTTCCTCTTAGGCGTTGGTTTGGATTCCATATGCCACGTGACTTATCCGATAAAGCGAAAAGAAACCCCACGCAGTACAACATCGAAGCTATCGCGAAACTGGAACAAGATGCGCTTGAGCGGCGAACGGCAGCCGAACGTCTAAGCGAAGCCATTGCCAAATTCATCGGCAGCGCAACTTTCCTGTTATTGCAAATTCTTCTTGTGCTGGCTTGGATCGCGATTAATTTAAATCTGATTCCTGGCGTAAAGGCTTTCGATCCGTTTCCATTCGGCGTACTAGCTGTGGTCGTTTCGTCAGAGAGTGTGGTGCTCACTATTTTTGTGTTAATTAGCCAGAATCGCATGACGCGCCAAGCCGAAAGGCGCTCTCACCTAGATCTTCAGGTCAGCATGCTCGCGGAGCAGGAACTTACGACCATGCTGGAGATGCAACAGAAAATGTGTCAACACATGGGTGTCGATGTAGCTTCGTCGAAGCAGGAGCTGCAAGGTTTCGCTAACGCCACTGATGTCCATAAGTTAGCCAGTGAATTAGAGGACAAACTTCCTGAACAGTAGTCTCCCCTAGGCCGTACTACGGCAATCTGTTTTTCCTTCTAATGACATCACCTTATGGCCCGCCTCTGGGCCGCTACGTATCCTCCTTGCTGCGCACCGGCCCCGCTGAAATGTGGTGTGCGCCCTTGAATTAGCGGCGCATCGGCGCGCGAAAGAAATTTTGAATGGCAATTAAACTTTACAAGGAGACTCATCATGGAACACAAAGCCCTAAAGGAACTATTTGTTGACGAATTGAAAGATCTCTATAGCGCTGAAAATCAGCTCATCAAGACCCTGCCGAAAATGGTCAAGGCTGCCACCTCCGACGACCTTCGCGCCGGATTCGAACACCATTGGGAGCAAACGAAAGAGCATGCTCGCCGCATTGAGGAGATTTGCAACGAGCTCGGCGAAAAACCGAGCGGCAAGAAGTGCGCCGGCATGGAAGGACTCATTGAAGAAGGCCGGGAAATGATGGATGAGTACGAAGACGATGTGTTGGACGCAGCCATGATTTCTGCCGCCCAACGCGTAGAGCACTACGAAATCGCGGCCTACGGCACAGTTCGCACATATGCCGAGCTACTTGGCCACAATCGAGCCGTTGAACTTCTCGAGGAAACTCTGGAAGAAGAGAAAGAAACGGACCAGAAGTTGACCGAACTCGCGGGCGCCATCAACGTGGAGGCCGCAAACGCTGAGGGTTCCGACGAAGTTGAGGAAGAAGACGCCAACACCCGCAGACAGAAATCCAGAGCTGCGCGCGCCTAATAATTAAAGTTGATCGCGGGGGAGCTTCGGTAAAAGCAAGTCACGATCGAAGCTCCCCGACGCCAATCATTTTCTACCACTCCAGAACTCCGCTGTCCGTAAGGGTCTTTTTGTGCCATCCTTTGGAGTCCTGTCAGTACTCAGCACATCAAATAACTAAGAGATTTCGAAGGCATGGAGCGACATCGAATAGTTATTCTCGGCGGCGGTTTCGGCGGGCTAAGTGCTGCGCACGCGCTGAAAAACGCCCCTGTAGAAGTAACTCTCCTCGATCGCTGCAATTACCATCTTTTTCAACCGCTTCTGTACCAAGTGGCCACAGGCTCTCTTTCTCCGGCGAATATCGCTGCTCCGTTGCGGCAAATTCTGCGACGTCGGAAAAACACGAAAGTGTTGCTGGCGGAAGCGGTGGACATAGACGCCACCAACCGCCGCGTTATCTTAAGCGATGGCGAAGTGCCGTACGACACCCTGATCGTCGCCACCGGGTCCACGCACCAATATTTCGGCCACGACGAATGGGAACAATTTGCGCCTGGTTTGAAAACGGTGGAAGACGCCACCGCCATGCGGCGTCGCATTCTTCTCGCTTTTGAAGCCGCTGAACGAGAACCGGACCCTGCGAAGCTCAAGTCCTGGATGACGTTTGTAATTGTCGGCGGCGGGCCTACTGGCGCTGAATTGGCGGGTGCTCTCGGCGAAATTGCTCATGACACGCTTACGCACGATTTTCGCGACATCGATCCATCGCAAACGCAGATCATTTTAGTCGAAGGAACTGATCGCGCTCTCCCCACCTATCCGCCGAAGCTTTCCGAAGCTGCGCGCAAAATGCTTGTGCGTTTGGGCGTAACCGTTCGCACTGGAGCAATGGTCACCGACGTGAAGGCCGATTCCGTCACTATTCGCGACGGCGATCGCACAGAGTCGATACCAACTCGTACAGTTCTCTGGGCCGCCGGCGTTTTAGCTTCTCCTTTAGGAATTATCCTTTTTAAGAAAGCTGACGCACCCGTCGACAAACTCGGCCGCGTGCTCGTAAGTCCGGATCTGAGCGTCCCCGGACATCCTGAAATTTTTGTTATCGGCGACCTTGCCAATTTCAGCCACCAAACCGGCAAACCGCTTCCAGGTGTCGCCCAACCGGCCATTCAGCAAGGCCACTACGTGGGGAAAGTAATTCGGGCGCGTCTGCAGAACAAGAAATTGTCGCCGTTTCACTACTTCGATAAGGGAAATCTGGCTACTATCGGTCGAGGCGCTGCAGTGGCAGATTTAAACTGGCTCCAAATTTCGGGGCTGCCTGCGTGGCTGATTTGGATCTTCATCCATCTGTTATACATCGTACAATTTCAGAACCGTCTGCTAGTTTTGCTCCAGTGGGCTTGGCTTTACATTACGTTCGATCGCTCCGCGCGTTTAATCACGGGTGAAAATCCGCTTCCCCTAGATCTGTGAATCGGTTTTTCAGACGTTAGGATCCTCGCTGGCGCGTAGTCGTCCCGATTTAATCGCTTTCACCAGGACTTCATGATCGCGCTCGGTCTGCCCTGCGTACCTAATCGCAAATTTTGCGATGGCGCGATCGAGCGTATCTTTCTTTCCGGCATATCCTCCAATTTGCGCCGCATCGCCCGTACGCGCGTGCCCTCGCGCAAGCACCCATCCGCAAACTTCCACATATTCCTGCCAGCATGTCTTCGTAATCCGCTCGAGCGGAACTGACATCTTCATGTCGCGAAGCTGCCTGAAATAATAGTCATGACCTTCGTCGTCGCGCGTCCAGCCCAGAAATACATCGCTTGCTGATTGCAGCATGCGTTGCCCAGTCACCACTCGCTCGCCCTGATTCAGATACCGGCTCTTCGCGGTGTAAGGCTGCAGCACCGAAGCATGCGCTTCTTTGAATTGGAGAAACAACGGATCGTTCTTTCCCGCCATCATCAACATCACTGCGCAACGTGTTCCCACACTTCCCACGCCCACCACTTTGCGCGCAATATCGACGATTTGGTAGCGGTCCAGAATCACACGCCGCTCTTCGGGCAGCGTCAGTCTATAACGGTGAAACATATCGCGCACATGTCTACTGGCTTTGCCGTAGTTGCGCGGATGATACATCAAGGGCAGCTTATCGATAATTCGTATGCGACCTTTTTCTAGGTCTGTGATTCGTGGAAAAATGTGTTCGGCCGTTTGCAAACGCGCCTCTTGCTCGATTTCCTCCCAACGTTTTTTGTCGCGTGCCGTCTTTGCGTCATACACCAAAATCTCGGCATCAATGTGCGAGTACCACGCATCGATCGCGCGCATCCGCGCATACACCCGCATATGCTTGCGATAAGAAGCTACCATTTGGCGTACAGTGTCAGAGCATTGACGACTACTCTCGCCTCTGTCGCCACCCGCCAGGACAATACTCGCTGCCAGTCGTTTCAAGTCCCATTCCCAAGGAGCCGGAAGCGTCTCGTCGAAATCATTGATATCGAAAACGAGCCGGCGTTCGGGCGAACCGAATCCCCCAAAATTAAGGACGTGGCAATCGCCGCAAGCCTGCACACGGATACCTGTCACGGGTGTTCGCGCCAGGTCAAACGCCATCAAAGCCGCCGCGCCGCGGAAAAACCCAAATGGCGAACGCCGCATTCGGGCATAGCGAATTGGTAATAGCTCCGGCAGTCGTCCCCGGTCCGACTCCTTTAATAGCTCTATAGGGTCGGGGCGATTCGGTGTGGGTTTCCATTTCGCATGGGAGGCTCGCGGAACTTTTTCGCGCAAAGCTCTGCCCGCCGCCATACGCTGCTTTACAGTCGGACCCACTAAGCTCGATGCGCCTCGATCGTTGGCCGCATCCCTCTTTCGTTCGGATTCTGTTTTGATGTCGTTGGTATTTTTCACGGATCCTGGCTGCCAGTTGTTTGCTTATGCGCGATTGCCGTTCCGGCCTTCCTGGAAGGCGAGCGCAATTCTCTGCTTGAACGTGCGCGCGCGTCAAGGTTAGTCGCGACCTTCTGAATTTCCTCGTGGAATAAAGAAAGAATGCTCGGAACGCGAGAGATCAGAGGGCTAAGAAGAGATGATAACTGGCAAATCCCAGCGCCGCGCCAATGGCCGAACCCGCCAACACGTCGCTGAGGAAATGCATACCCAGGATGATCCGCGATGAAGCGATTAGAAAAGCTACGGCCAGCAAAGGGGTCTGTAGGTCAGGATAAAAAAGTCCGATTGACAGCGCTACCGCGAATGCTGTGATGGAATGTCCGGAGGGAAAAGAATATTTGTCCGGAGGCAGGATCGAGGCCCAGCAGTGCGGTTCGATTTCGCACGGTCGTTGGCGGCGGTTGGAGCGTTTGATCGTGCGAAAGAGGAAAATTCCCACCGCGGCAGACAATGCTCCGGCGCCAAGAGCCAAGAAACGTCTATCCCCACCATACAGCAATAGAATCAAACCCAGCGCATACCAAAGCCAGCCATCTCCCATTCGCGTGGTCACGATCATAAATATGCGGAACCAGCGCGGTGCCCGCCATCGATGCACGCGCCGCATCAGGCGATGATCGTTCGATTGAATCTGGTTCCAGACAGCCTTGGCTACGGTCATATGAACTCCTCCGTCGCAGGTTGGGGCGCCGGCAACCAATGGGATTTCTTTTGCACTTCCGATTCGCCAAGAATTTCTTTCGCCCAGTGACGTCCGAATTTTTTCTCATGGTAATAGTTCAAGTAGGTAATCCCGGGGATCAGGACGCCCAAGGGCGCCAACAAAGCGGTCCAAGATTTTTCGCGCATCATTTCACCGGCAATCAGAAGCACGTCGCGAGTGAGCTTTCGAAAACTGCCGGATTCTCCGGCCACGCGTCCGATCCCGTTGCGCAAGCCAGCGAAGAATTCCTCTTTGTCCCGTGCGCCAGGCACCTCGGTGTAAGCTGTTCCAGCAGACGGCAGGGCGTGCGCGTCGCTTCCACCAATCGAGATTTTGTTCCAGCGTCTCGCCAGTTGCGCGGCGTATTGGTTGGCGCTTTCGAGCATTGTGCTGTTCCGCGCTTCCACTGCTGGAAAATATTCCTGGAACCATTCGAAGTCCTCCGCCGCGCGCTTTCCCGTGACGCCTGAAAAGACGTGATTGATGCTGAAGAAAATTCTTCGCTCGGTCAGATACATCAGCAGCGAAAGCAGATCGCCTCGTCTTCGCAGCAGGTGGTTATGTTGTCGCTCGCTCACGTCGTAAACGCCGATGTGAGCTTCTGTCCCGCTGGGCATCTGGCAGGTGAGTTCCGCGCTGACGAAGAAATCCGGCAAGTGACGGAATTTTTCCGAACCTTCTATCGAGTCATGGTCCGTAAAGGTGAACAAATTCATTCCGCGCCGGCGAAGTTGCGCGTACAACTTTCCTGGATCGCTGTAACACTCTCGGCAGAAATTTTTGACAAAGGGGGTGGTACAGGCTCCGGAAAAGTATGAATGGACGTGAAGATCGCACTTCACAACGACAAGAGTAGAAGATGGAGGTTACGGGGATGTGACATTCCTGCTAATCTTATGATAATTAACCTATTTAACTATTTGGACACCCATCGCGGAACTTTAACATTCCAGTAGCAAAATGCAGCAAATCGACTGGAAGACTAGCCGGATGGAGCGAATTGAGTTCTGCTTTTTCGACGCCGGTGGAGGCCACCGCGCCGCAGCTACGGCACTTGAAATGTCCATCCGATCCCAGGGACTTTCATGGGATGTTCGCCTCACCAACCTGCAAGAACTACTTGATGAACTGGATATCCTGAAG